>OGHB01001145.1_pt1 | contig 11182 bp, 10 predicted proteins | sample 1571451 | NCBI WGS metagenome assembly OGHB01 (sample SAMEA2582071, study PRJEB24529) | metagenome | biome: Human gut stool | place: China | collected 2011
ATAAGAACTTTCAGTATCACTACCTGCGTTTGTATGGAGCACTCTGGTTTATGAATAACACATTGGAAGTGCTTCATCTGAGCAGAGGTAGTGAAATAGAACATAAAAGGGAAAATACATGAATAAACAGATTGCGGTAAAAACAAGAGAAAAGTGGGTCGATGATATAAAAGTCATTGCCTGTATATTGGTTGTGCTAGGTCATTTCTTCCAAAGCATGACGAAGGCAAGTATTATGCCTGAAAACGATTTGTACAAATGGTTTAACACAACGATTTACTACTTCCACGTGCCGTTATTCTTCATTTGTAGCGGATACCTTTATCAGAAGTACAGCAAGGTAAACAGTTTGGGAAGGTGGCGCAGAAATGTAGCAAAAAAAATGTTAGCACTCGGCGTACCATATGCGACTTTTACGACTGCAACATGGGTACTGAAAAAAGTGTTCTCAAGCAGTGTCAACGACCAAATCGGTGGTCTAGGAGATACATTGTTCCTTCACCCAACAGCACCGTACTGGTATCTGTATGCATTGTTCTTCATTTTTCTTGTTACGCCGACTTTTAACAGTGTAAAAGTAGCCGCAGCTGGATTAGTAGTTGCATTAACTGCAAAAGGCCTATTTTTGACTGGGGGGGGGTACGGCGTTTACGCAGTATCAACAGTTCTCTCAAACGAAATTTGGTTTGTGCTCGGTATGAGTATTTGTGCATTTAATGTGCAGTTGAAGGGCAGAAAAGTACAAGGAACGATATGCGGATTGTTGTTTATGATTTTGAGTGTGGTGGTGTATAAGGCAGGAATTAGTGGTGGCGTGATTCCTTTCGTAATGGGATTGTTGGCTTGTGTAGCCGTCATCCTGATGGTGGCGGGGGGTGAAAGAAGATTTGGCAGAGGCATGGATTTTTTTGCAAAATACACAATGCCGATTTTTCTAATGCATACATTGTTTGCGGCACCAATAAGATCAGTCTTACTGAAGTTGGGGATCGGAAGTTCTGTAATTCATGTGGTGTTGGGGCTAGGAATTAGCTTTATAGGTCCAATCATTGCAGCTTGGATTATGAAGAAAACGAAGTGGTTAGAGTTCTTCCTGTATCCGAATAAATTTGTGAAGATAAGAAATTGAGGAGTAAAAATATGAGCACAGTAACTTTAGATAAAAAAACAATTTTAGTCACAGGCGCGGCGGGCTTTATAGGCTCCAACCTTGTGAAGAGAATCTACCAGGAGGCTCCTTCTGCTACGGTTATTGGCATCGACAATATGAATGCCTACTATGATGTGGCACTGAAAGAATTCCGCTTGAATGAGCTGGCCAAGTATCCTACATTCACTTTTGTAAAAGGCAACATCGCTGATAAGGCACTGATCACCGAGCTGTTTGAGAAGTACAAGCCGTCTGTGGTCGTCAACCTTGCAGCACAGGCTGGTGTGCGCTACTCCATCACCAACCCGGATGCTTATGTGGAATCTAACTTGGTCGGCTTCTTTAATATCCTCGAAGCCTGCCGTCATTGTGAGAGCCTGGAGCATTTGGTTTATGCTTCTTCCTCCTCCGTCTACGGCTCTAATAAAAAGGTTCCGTACAGCACAGATGATAAGGTGGATAATCCTGTTTCCCTTTATGCAGCAACCAAGAAATCTAATGAGTTGATGGCACACGCATACTCCAAGCTCTACAACATTCCTTCCACTGGCCTGAGATTCTTTACGGTATATGGCCCTGCAGGTCGCCCGGACATGGCTTACTTCGGATTCACCAACAAGCTGGTGAAGGGCGAAACCATCAAAATCTTCAACTATGGCAACTGCAAGCGTGATTTTACTTATGTGGATGACATCGTTGAGGGCGTTGTTCGTGTGATGAAGAAAGCACCAGACAAGAAGAATGGTGAAGATGGTCTTCCGATTCCGCCGTATGCAGTTTACAACATCGGCAATCAGAATCCGGAGAACCTGCTGGACTTTGTGCAGATTCTGAGCGAGGAGCTTGTTCGTGCAAAGGTGCTGCCGGAAGATTACGATTTCGAGGCTCATAAAGAGCTGGTCCCGATGCAGCCGGGTGATGTGCCTGTGACCTATGCAGATACGAGTGCACTGGAGCGCGACTTCGGGTACAAGCCGAGCACAAGTCTGCGGACTGGATTAAGAAAGTTCGCTGAGTGGTACGCTGAGTTTTATAAATAAGGAAAGTTTTATATTGGCACTTTGCTGATTACAAATAAAGGAGATAAATATCATGAGAGAATTTAAGGATTTGAAGATTGCTGTGGCTGGTACGGGTTATGTAGGCCTTTCCATTGCGACGCTGCTGTCTCAGCATCATAAAGTGACTGCTGTGGACATTGTTCCTGAGAAAGTGGAACTGATTAACAACAAGAAATCTCCTATTCAGGATGAATATATCGAAAAGTATCTGGCGGAAAAAGAGTTGGATCTGACAGCAACTCTGGATGCTAAGGAAGCGTATAGTGACGCTGATTTTGTAGTGATCGCTGCTCCTACAAATTACGATAGCAAGAAGAATTTCTTTGACACCAGTGCGGTAGAAGCCGTCATCAAGCTGGTCATTGAGTACAATCCGGAAGCCATTATGGTTATCAAGAGTACGATTCCTGTTGGTTACACTGCAAGTGTTCGTGAGAAATTCCACTGCGACAACATCATTTTCAGCCCGGAGTTTCTGCGTGAGAGCAAGGCTCTGTACGATAATCTTTATCCTTCCCGTATCATTGTAGGTACTGATGTGGATAATGCTCGTCTGGTGAAGGCAGCACACACTTTTGCAGAATTCCTGCATGAAGGTGCAATTAAGGAGAACATTGACACTCTGTTCATGGGCTTTACCGAGGCAGAGGCTGTTAAACTGTTCGCCAACACCTATCTGGCATTGCGTGTCAGCTACTTCAATGAATTGGATACTTATGCCGAGATGAAGGGGTTGAACACTCAGCAGATCATCAACGGTGTTTGCCTGGATCCGCGTATCGGCACTCATTACAATAACCCGTCCTTTGGCTACGGTGGATACTGCCTGCCGAAAGACACCAAGCAGCTGCTGGCGAACTACGCCGATGTACCGGAAAACCTGATTGAGGCTATTGTTGAGAGCAATAGAACTCGTAAAGACTTCATCGCCGACCGTGTTCTGGAGATTGCTGGTGCTTATGAAGCGAATGACAGTTGGGATGAGAGCAAAGAAAAAGAAACCGTGATTGGTGTATATCGCTTAACTATGAAGAGTAACAGTGACAACTTCCGCCAGAGTTCTATCCAAGGTGTCATGAAGCGTATCAAGGCCAAGGGTGCAACTGTGATCATCTATGAGCCGACGCTGAAAGATGGCGAGAAGTTCTTCGGATCAGTGGTGGTTAATGATTTGGACGAGTTTAAGAAAAAGAGTCAGGCAATCATTGCAAACCGCTACGATAAGAGCTTGGACGATGTGAAGGATAAGGTTTATACAAGAGATATCTTCCAGAGGGATTAAGGATATGAAAATTTTACTGGTTAATTATAGATATTTTATTTCGGGTGGACCGGAAAAATATATGTTCAACATTAAAAAGATGTTGGAGGATAATGGTCATGAAGTGATTCCGTTCTCCATCCATTCTAACAAAAATGTTGAAACAGAGTATTCCAAATATTTTGTAGAGCCGATTGGAAGCCGTGACGCAACTTATTTTGAAGAATGTAAAAAGACCCCAAAGGTCATCTGGCAAATGCTGACTCGCAGTATCTATTCCACTGAGGTTGAGAAAGCTATTAAGAAAGAAATCAAAGATGTAAAGCCGGATTTAGTATATATCATCCACTTTGTAAACAAGCTTTCACCGAGCGTGATTTGTGGTGCAAAGAAGATGGGTGTTCCGGTAGTGTTGCGACTGTCAGACTACTTTTTACTGTGCCCTAGATTTGATTTTATGTACAACAAGAAACCATGCGAAGAGTGCCTTACGAAGGGATATAGGACCTGCATAAAGAAAAGATGTGTAAAGGGGTCGCTGTTTGCATCGGTCGTTCGAGTTTTTTCTATGAAAGTACATAAGGCGATGAATGTATATAAAGGTGTGGATGCATTTATTACGCCGTCTGAGTTTTTAAAGAAAAAACTGATTGAGAATGGTTTTGATGAGAACAAAATCACCTGTATTCCGACATTTACTGCAAGCAAATCAGAAGTCGGTAAACCACAGGTTGGAACATATGGTTTGTATTTTGGACGTGTGACAGAGGAAAAAGGTGTTGACACTGTCGTCAAAGCATATGAGATGATGCCGGATCGCCATGTGAAAATAATGGGCGATGATACAACAGACGAGGCAAAAAGGTTAAAGGCATATATCAAAGAGAAGAACATTAAGAATGTTGAGTTCTTGGGCTTCAAAGCCGGAGAGGAATTGGAAGAGATCATCAAGGGCGCACGATTCACACTGATTCCGTCTATTTGGTATGACAACCTTCCCAATACTGCATTGGAATCTTTTCAGTATTCAAAGCCGGTTATTGCAAGCAATATTGGAAGCTTACCAGAGCTTGTTTTGGATGGTGTGAATGGCTATCTGTTTAACCCTGCCGATGCTCGGGAACTATGCGAAAAAGTTGCCTTGCTGGACGACGATGCTGTGGTAAAGAAAATGGGAGCTGCAAGCCGGGATAGACTAGAAGATCGGTTTGCACCGCAGACTCATTATAATACCTTGATGCGTATTTTTGATTCTGTAAGGAGAAAATGAAATGGATAGTGTTTTAAAAAAAGTAGTTAAACATCCTGAAAAAATAGTTTACGGCCTTGAACGAAAAGGATTGTTGGACTGGCTTTCAGAAAAAGAATATATAAAAATCACATACAGATTGGCGTTTGGACGTAAATTGAACCTGGATGATCCAAAGGCACTTACAGAAAAAATTAATTGGTATAAATTATATTATAGAGATCCACTTATGCGTAAATGTGTGGATAAATATGAAGTTCGTCAATATGTAAGAGAATCTATAGGCGATGCGTATTTAAACGAATGTTTTGGAGTATGGAACAGTATAGAAGAAATCGACTATAATGCTTTGCCTAATCAGTTTGTGTTGAAACCTACAAATGGAAGTGGAGATATTGTTATTTGTAAAAACAAGTCACATTTTAATTGGGAGGAAGCTAAAAGAACACTGACAAAATATAGTAAGCGTAGTTTTGCAACAAAGACAAAAGAATGGGCTTATTATGATGTGCCTTTCAGAATTATTGGAGAGAGATTAATAAAAAGTTCAGATGAAAATCAGATAAAAGACTATAAATTTTTCTGTTTTAATGGTGAACCGGAATTCTTATTTGTAGCAAGTGATAGAGGAACAGAGCATCTTAAGTTCGATTTTTTCGATAAGAAATGGAATAGGCTCCCCATTACTAATGCACATGAACATAATATGACTCTAAACAAACCCCAATACTTCAATGAAATGCTTGAAATAGCAAGAAAACTTTCAAAACCATTTCCGCATGTGAGAGTAGATCTTTATGAAGAGGAGAATAAAGTATTTTTTGGAGAACTAACATTTTATCATTTTGGTGGATTTACAAAATTTGAACCAGATGAGTGGGATTACAAATTAGGAGAGTATTTTGATTTGAAATCTATACAGAAAAAACACTAAAGATATCAGGTTCGAACTTTACTTGTTTTGCGTGTTAATTTTACTGTGCACTTGAAATAATGCTCTTTGCTCATCTGTTTGATAATGGTTTGATTCTATACATTTTTACGATAGTCTCAGTCATCTGTGATTCAATCGTGTTCTCAGTATGTGCAAAGTGGTTCTTAAATAAAATCGAAACATTCTTAAAAGAGAGAGTTAGGAGAGTTAATCATGTCTGAAGAAAAGAAGTTAAATGGTACGGTCATCGTCACTTATCGTTGCAATGCGCGTTGCTCTATGTGCAATCGCTATAAAGCGCCTTCCAAGCCGGAAGAGGAAATCAGCATCGAAACCATTAAGAAGCTGCCGAAAATGTACTTCACAAACATCACTGGCGGCGAGCCGTTTATTCGCACCGACCTGAAGGATATCGTGCGTGAACTGTACAAGAAGTCCGACCGTATCGTTATTTCCACGAACGGTTTCTTTACCGATCGTATCGTAGACCTGTGCAAGGAGTTCCCGCAGATCGGTATTCGTATCTCTATCGAAGGTCTGGAGCAGACCAATAACGAGATCCGTGGTCTGCAGAATGGCTACCAGCGTGGTTACGGCACACTGAAGAAGCTACGTGAAATGGGTATGAAGGACGTCGGCTTCGGCATGACTGTTCAGGACAAGAACGCTCCTGACCTGGTTCCTCTGTACAAGATTTCCAATGAGATGGGCATGGAGTTTGCTACCGCCTCTCTGCATAACAGCTTCTACTTTGTTGAGGCAAAGAACATTATCCATGATCGTCCGATGGTTGCTAAGAACTTTGAGAATCTGGTCAACGAACTGATCCGCAGCAACAGCCCGAAGAAGTGGTTCCGTGCTTACTTTAACCACGGTCTGATCAATTATATCTACGGCCAGAAGCGTCTGCTGCCTTGCGACATGAGTTTTGATACCTTCTTCATCGATCCGTATGGCGATGTTATGCCTTGCAATGGTACCAAGGATAAAGAGGTTATGGGCAACCTGAACAACCAGACTTGGGACGAGCTGTGGAATAGTCCGGAAGCAGAGAAGGTTCGTGCAAAGGTTCGTTGCTGCGACCGTGATTGCTGGATGATCGGTAGTGTTTCCCCGGCGATGCATAAGTACATCTGGAAGCCTGCTACCTGGGTTCTGGTACACAAGTTCAAGGCTCTGTTTACCAAGCATCCGTACAGCATGTACGAACTGAAGATTTGCCGTGATTATCGTGATGGCAAAGTTACCAAAGAGGATCTGGATAAGTGTAGCACCTGCGACATGAACTGCGTGATCAATAACGGTTTGAGTGAAGCTTCTAAGGAGCAGCTGAAGCATAAGACTGGCGAGGAAATCGTGGACGCTGATATCGCACAGCAGATGAAAAAATGATAACTTTGTGTCTAGATAAATATGAAAATTGCGATATTTATAGAGGGAAAGCGTGTAAAAGGTATAATATGAAAAAAGTAGCGATTGTTGCTCAAGGGCTAGGCGATGGCGGTGCTGAAAGAGTTGCTTCAATATTAGCAAATGGATTGTCAAAATACTATACAGTATTATTTGTAGCGGCTTATTCATCGGATAAAGAATATGTCCTAAATGATCATGTTCAGTATACATATATTGATGTTTCTGCTAAGAATGGGATTGAACGTTTGGAAAAACGAAATAAGAGAATTAAGAAGGTTATAAAAGAATTTGGGGCAGATGTAATTATCTCATTTGTGATTAACGAACTGTTATACTGTAATTTAAGTAACGTAGCACCAATTATTTATTCCTTGAGAATAGACCCTGCAAAAGTTTTAAAACAACGTATAAAAGGAAAAATGTGTTTGTTTTTGTATAGACGTGCGAATGCAATAGTTTTTCAGACGAGGGATGCAAAAAATAGTTTTGAAGAGAAAATTCAAAAAAAGGGGGTTGTTATAGGCAACCCATTAACGAGTGATTTGCCATACTGGAATGGTACTAATTGTAAAAGAGAAATAATTACTGCCTGTAGGTTGACAGAACAAAAAAATATCCCATTGATGCTAGAGGCATTTTCTGAATTCCATAAAACGCATCCGGAATTCAAATTAAAAATATATGGTAAGGGTCCCGAACTTAATAGACTTCTAGGTATGGTAAAATCGTTACAGCTAATGGAGTTCGTTGACTTTCCGGGGCATAGTACTGATATTCATGAAATTATGTCTAACGCAATGATTTTTACTCTGACAAGCGATTATGAGGGACTTTCAAATTCAATGCTTGAAGCATTAGCTATAGGAATACCAACTGTATGTACTGATTGTCCTCCGGGAGGAGCAGCAGAATACATTACAAATGCAGAGAATGGTTTTTTGGTTCCTGTTGGAGGTAAAAAGGAGATAGTGGAAGCTTGGACTAGATTAGCTAAAGATGAAGATTTGAGATGTGCGTTTTCCAAAAAATCTATGACGATTAGAGATGAGCTGGAAATGAATAGAATAATTGAGAAATGGCATTTGCTAATCGAAAATAGCTTTGGAGGAAAAAAATAATGAGGCTATATGTAGATGGCGATAAGATTATAACACCAAATACAGTGTTTACCCTATATTTTACTCTAATGTTTTGCCTGTATACAAACACATATGTTCAGTTGATTGCCCAAATAATGTTAATAGCATATGTCTTGATGCCTCTGTTGAAACGTGGCTATGTAAGAAAAAGTGAAATTAGTAATCTTCCTTTTTATATAGGGTGGTACGGAGCTTTTACCGTATTAATGTTTTTGTCAAGAGGTTGGGCATATAGCGTATATAGTGGTTCGAAAACGCTGATTACAGTGTTTAGAATATGCATTATGGGATTTGTGATTTTTATATATGCAAATTCTAAAGAGCGAGTAATCTCGATAATGCAGAGCTTTATTATTGCTTGTAGTGTAATGGGCGTAATGGCACTTTTTACGACTATTCTTTCGGGTGGAACGATTGGAACAACTTCTTTTGGTGTTGCAATTGGGCAGCACAGAAATCAGATAGGCGCTGTGGCGGCCCCACTATCCGTCTTATGTGCATATTTAAAAAAATACTGGAACATGAAATATGGAAATTTATTGTGTGTATATTTCTTGTTTTTAACTGTCTGCACAGGATCTCGCACATCCATTCTGCAGATTATAGTGATTTATGCAATTTGTATACTGCTAGAGAAAGATGCAAAAGTGGCGATAAAAAAGATTGCACTTGCAGTCCTTGGTATGATAGTAGTTGTAGTTTTGGTACAATCAATTCCGTATCTGTATGATATGATTTGGCTTAGAATTGAAAACGCAATTAATACAGTACTTGGTAAAGATTCATCTGATACTAGTGCAATGGGAAGAGATTTCTATAAAGCAATAGCTTTTATCATGTTCAAACAAAAACCATGGATTGGATATGGTGTGGATGGATTTGTTTGCTTTTTACGAGACCATCCTACAATTATGGGTGTGTATATGAAGCCGGTTTATTCTCATTGCAATTATTCAGAGTTGGCTGCAGATTTTGGAATTGTCGGACTGCTGTTATGGTATATCCCAATAGTGAGAATTTTCTACTGGGGATGGCAGACTAAATCAAGTGGTTATATTGAGGGGGGCATTTATGCGATTTTTGTATCCATTGTCATTTCGGACTATAGTAGATTTCCATGGGATACACATCTTTCAATGTATTTATTATTCATAATTGTTTTACTCATAAGATTTGATTTTTTGGATAAGAAGAGAGGTAATACTTAAATGGATGTTTTTAGAAAAGCAATATCTTTTATTAATCATAGAGGTGGTTTTGATTTTTTAAGTGATGAGTTGTATCTGAAGCTAATATATTGGCAGAAGATGGGGAAGAAATTTAATTTAAAAAATCCAAAACGCTTTAACGAGAAGTTACAATGGTTGAAACTGCATGATAGAAAGCCAGAATATTCTGTAATGGTTGATAAGTATGAAGTAAAGAACTTTGTGACGAGTAAAATTGGGTCTGCGTATGTTATTCCAACATTAGGGGTGTGGGACAAATTTGAAGATATTGACTTTGGAGAGCTTCCGGATAAGTTCGTTTTGAAGTGCACACATGACAGCGGTGGACTTGTTATATGTAAAGACAAAAATAAATTAGATATGAAAGCCGCAAAAACCAAGATTAACAAATCGTTGCAAAATAATTACTATCTTCAAGGACGTGAATGGCCGTATAAAAATGTGAAACCGCGTATTTGAAGGCGAACCAAAATTGATCCAAGTTCACAGTGGGCGTTTCGCAAGTCATACGCAGGATTTTTATACTACAGAATGGGAGCACCTTGCAATAACACAAGGAGTACCTTTGTCAGATATACAGGTCGAAAGGCCGGCTTGTTTACAAGAGATGTTGGAGATGTCTAGAATTTTAGCAGCAGGATTACATCAAGTCCGAGTAGATTGGTATTATGTTGAAGGGCAGCTTTATTTTGGTGAGATTACTTTTTTTGATGCGTCTGGATTTGATGATTTTGAACCAGATGAGTGGAATGAATTGGTGGGAAGTTGGATAAAAATCTCTGTTTAAAGAGCGTCAAGTGTAATTGAAAAAAGTGAGGTATCCAATGTGAGAAGTAAAAAAGCACTAATTAATTCAATATCATCATTGCTAAGTCAATTAGTTACAATTATATGTGGCTTTGTTTTGCCACGATTAATATTGAGTCAATTTGGCTCTAGTTATAATGGAATAACGTCATCTATTACCCAATTCTTGAACTGCGTGATTTTACTACGTGCTGGAGTTGGAGGTGTGACGAGAGCAGCATTGTATAAACCACTTGCTGACGGAGATAATAATCAAATTAGTGGAATTGTTAATGCAACTCAACAATTCATGAAAAAAGTATCCGCAATTTTCAGTATTCTATTGCTGGCGTTTGCTATAGTTTATCCTTTAATGGTTTTGGATGAGTTTGACTATTGGTTTTCTTTTTCACTTGTAATTATTTTAGGAATTAGTACAGTTGCTCAAAACTATTTTGGAATAACATATCAAATGTTAATTCAAGCAGATCAACGACAATACATATATTCAATCTTAACAATCGCGACAACAATACTAAATACTATTGTTGCGGCCATTTTGATTTTAAGCGGGGCTACAATTCACGTTGTTAAGCTGGGTAGTGCGATTGTTTTCATTATTAATCCAATCATTCTTAATCTTTATGTGAGAAAAAAATACAATATAAATAAAAATGTAGCTGTTAATAATACAGCAATTTCACAGAGATGGGATGCTTTTGCTCAGCAGGTTGCTGCATTTGTAAATAATAATACCGATGTCATAGTTCTGACGATGTTCGCAAACATTAGAGAAGTTTCTGTTTATACTGTTTATTATATGGTTGCAAATGGTTTAAGAAGAATAGAAGAGACATTGACAAACGGAATTGATGCTGCTTTCGGTAATATGATTGCAAAAAAAGAGGAAGATCTACTTAGAACAAATGTTAAATTAATGGAATTTATAGTGTTTTCGTC
>OGHB01001172.1_pt1 | contig 10918 bp, 8 predicted proteins | sample 1571451 | NCBI WGS metagenome assembly OGHB01 (sample SAMEA2582071, study PRJEB24529) | metagenome | biome: Human gut stool | place: China | collected 2011
ATCGTGGATATGATGGGCGGCACCATCGAGGTGCAGACAGCGCAGGGCAAGGGCACCGAGTTTACCGTCTGCGTGCCCATGCGCGCACAGACCGAGCAGCGCCCGGTGGAAAAGATCACCGAGCTGGAAGGCTTGAAGGCACTGGTGGTGGACGACGACTTCAACACCTGCGACAGCGTGACAAAGATGCTGGTCAAGGTGGGCATGCGCGCCGAGTGGACCCTTTCCGGCAAGGAAGCGGTGCTGCGTGCGCGGCAGTCCATTGAGATGAGTGACGCCTACCACGCCTATATCATCGACTGGCGCTTGCCGGATATGAACGGCATCGAGGTCACCCGCCAGATCCGCAGCCTGCACGATGATACGCCTATTATCATCCTGACCGCCTACGACTGGTCGGATATTGAGGTGGAGGCAAAGGCTGCCGGCGTGACTGCCTTCTGCGCCAAGCCCATGTTCATGTCCGACCTGCGTGAGACCTTGATGAACGCCCTCGGCCAGAAGCCGATGGATGCGGCGCAGGGGCTTCTGCCGGACAAGAACGCCGACTTCAAGGGCAGGCACATTCTGCTGGTGGAGGATAATGAGCTGAACCGTGAGATCGCGCAGGAGATCCTGCGGGAGTACGGCTTCCTTGTTGATTCGGCAGAAAACGGCGCCGTAGCGGTGGAAAAGGTAAGCACCGCCGCGCCGGGCAGCTACGATCTGGTGCTGATGGACGTGCAGATGCCGATCATGGATGGCTATACCGCCACCCGGAAAATTCGCGCACTGGACGACCCTGCGCGGGCAAAGCTGCCGATCCTTGCCATGACCGCCAACGCCTTTGACGAGGACCGCCGCAACGCCTTGGAAAGCGGCATGAACGGCTTTTTGTCCAAGCCCATCGTGATCGGCGACCTTGTGCAGGAGCTGCGCAAAATTTTGTGACCCGAACGCCGGTCAGGTGAATAAAAAAGAATGCACCCGCAGCAGTTTGCTCCCGGAGGTCAGAAACCTCTGGAAAGCCTGCTGCGGGTGCTTTTTTGCACCCTGCGGGGCGGGGCAAAGTCCCTTACAGCCCCTCCACCTCGGCCAGAAACTCCCGGGCGCTGGCGGCAGGCACGTTTGGAGTAAAACAGGCAGAAATCGCCGCTGCCGCAGTCGTTGACAAAGGGCACGCTGGTGATCTTGCCGCTGCGGATGCCCTTGTATCGATTCAACACCGGGTAATATGAAAGGCCGTATCCAGCAGATATGCCCGAACATCCTGACAGGGGAGCACTGCCCGGTGAAAACACCTGCGGGCAGTGTATGGAACGGTCAACGAGTCAACAGCTCAAAATGATTCCGTTTGGTGACCAACAGTCCTTCCTTTTGCAGTTTGGAAAGCTCCACCGACATGGCGGCACGCTCCACGCAGAGAAAATCCGCCAGCTGCTGACGGTCAAAGGGAATATCAAATGAGAGGGACGCCTGCCGGATGGACTCGGCAGACAGGTAGGACAGCAGCTTTTCCCGGGTGGTGCGCTTGCTGACATGGGTGATCTTATCGTTAAAAAGCAGTATTTTGTTTGCCAGAACGCTGACCAGATTGCGGATGAGTTTCTGGTGATGGTCGCAGGCGGTGGGGCAGGAGGTGAGCAGCCGCTTGACGTTCAGCAGCAGGATCTCGCAATCCTCCTCTGCCACCACGCTGATGTTTAGGATGGCACCGGGGGTGGCGGCGTAAGGCTCGCCGAAAAAGTCTCCGGTATTGCACTTGGACAGGATATTGCGGTGTCCCCAAAGATCCTCCTGTATCACAAGGGTGGAGCCGGACAACATAAGTCCCATGACCTCCGTGGAATCTCCGGCACGGAAAATGTAGGAGCCCCGGGGGCGGGTGATTTTCGCTGCACTGACACAGTGCAGGATGGACAAAATTTCATCGTCAGTAAGCCCGGTGAAGAAGGGGCAGCTCCGCAGAACAGGCAGATATTTTTGCATAAATGCTCTCCTTGTTGGAATTCAAACATACAAGATGGCTTTAGTATACTATAATAAACCTGCAAATGCAAAAACACTCACAACAGGAGAGTATAGATATGATTCGGAAGATCATCCATATTGACGAAGAAAAATGCAACGGCTGCGGCTTGTGCGCAACCGCCTGCCATGAGGGAGCCATTGATATCATCAACGGCAAGGCAAAACTGGTGCGGGAAAATTTCTGCGATGGCTTTGGCGACTGCCTGCCGGGCTGCCCCACCGGAGCCATCACCTTTGAGGAGCGGGAAGCCCCTGCCTACGACGAGGCAGCGGTGCAGGAGAACAAAAAGAAAAAGGAATTGCAGGAGAAGATGAAGCACCTCCACGAGGGCGGCTGCCCCGGCTCTCGGATGCGGATGCTGGAGCAGCCGGAGGCCGCCGAAAGTGTGGCTTCTGCTCCCGTACAACTGGTCTCCCGCCTGCGCAACTGGCCGGTTCAGATCAAGCTGGCACCTGTCCATGCGCCCTACTTTGAGGGCGCAAAGCTACTGATTGCAGCGGACTGCACGGCATACGCCTACGCCAATTTCCATCAGGAGTTTATGCGCGGCAAGGTGACCCTTATCGGCTGCCCGAAGCTGGATGCTGTGGATTACAGCGAAAAGCTGACCGAGATCCTGCGCAGCAACGATATTCAGAGCGTGACCATCCTCCGCATGGAGGTGCCCTGCTGCGGCGGCTTGGAAATGGCGGCGAAAAAGGCGCTTCAGACCAGCGGAAAGTTCATTCCGTGGCAGGTGGTCACCATCTCCATTGACGGAAAAATTCTGGATTAAACGAAAGAGAGAGCTTCAAGATGGAACGTAAAATGTTTTGTTTTCAATGCGAGCAGACGGCAGCCTGCTCCGGCTGCACCGGAAAAGCGGGGGTGTGCGGCAAGCCTGCCGATGTTGCACAGCTTCAGGATGAGCTGACCGGCGCTCTGGTTGGGCTGGCCAGAGCCACGGACGGCGGGATGCAGGCGACGCCGGAGGTCTGGTGTCTGATGATCGAGGGACTTTTTACCACGGTCACCAATGTGAACTTCAGCGAAAAAACGATTCGGGAGCTGATCGGCCGGGTACACGCCGAAAAAGCACAGCTGGTGCCCGACTGCTCGAGCTGTGCTGCCCCTTGCGGACGCACCAGTGACTACGATATGGACCTGCTTTGGAACGCAGATGAGGATATCCGAAGCCTGAAGTCCCTCATTCTCTTTGGCGTGCGCGGCATGGCGGCTTATGCGCATCACGCTATGGTCTTGGGGTATACCGATGATGAAGTGAACCGCTTTTTTGCCAAGGCACTCTTCGCCATTGGCGAGGACTGGGGCATGGAAGAACTGCTGCCTATCGTAATGGAGGTTGGCGAGAAAAACCTCAAGTGCATGGCACTTCTGGATAAGGCCAACACCGAAAGCTACGGAACGCCCGTGCCTGTTACCGTTCCGCTGACCGTGGAAAAGGGACCGTTCATCGTCGTCTCCGGCCATGACCTCCACGACCTGAAGCTGCTGCTGGAGCAGACTGAGGGCAAAGGCATCAACATCTACACCCATGGTGAAATGCTCCCCGCTCACGGTTATCCTGAACTGAAAAAGTATTCCCATCTCAAGGGCAATTTCGGCACGGCATGGCAGAACCAGCAGAAGGAGTTTGCGGATCTTCCCGCACCGGTGCTGTTCACCACCAACTGTCTGATGCCGCCCAAAGCGAGCTATGCCGACCGGGTGTTCACCACGTCGGTGGTATCTTACCCCGAAATGACGCACATCGGAGAGGACAAAGACTTCACCCCGGTCATCGAAAAGGCTTTGGAGCTGGGCGGCTACTCCGAGGACAAGCCCTTCACCGGAATCAATGGCGGCAGCACCGTCACGACTGGCTTTGCCCGTGGCACGGTGCTTGGCGTGGCAGATCAGGTCATCGAGGCGGTCAAGTCCGGCGCGATCCGGCACTTCTTTCTGGTTGCCGGCTGTGACGGCGCACGCCCCGGCCGCAACTACTACACGGAATTTGTAAAGCAGACACCTGCTGATACCGTAGTGCTGACCCTTGCCTGCGGCAAATACCGCTTCAACGACCTTGACCTTGGCACCATCAACGGTCTGCCCCGCCTGATGGATGTCGGACAGTGTAACGACGCTTACAGCGCCATCCAGATCGCTGTTGCTCTTGCGGATGCTTTCGGCTGTGGTGTGAATGACCTGCCACTGTCCATGGTGTTATCATGGTACGAGCAGAAGGCCGTGTGCATTTTGCTGACGCTGCTGTATCTGGGCATTAAGAATATCCGCCTTGGCCCCACCCTGCCGGCATTTATTTCGCCGAACGTCCTTGATTTCTTGGTGAAAAACTATGGCATCGCGCCGATTACAACGCCGGAAGAAGATTTGAAAGCATTGTTGAAATGATTGGGAGTTCTGCGAGAAGTGCAGTTGAAACAACAATCGACTAAATGGATGATGGCATCTGGTTTCAAGACAATGAGTGGTTGTGCTTATCCGGGATTCCGTTGCGTCCGCATCCCATGTGGCAGATGACGAACTGAGCAGAAAACTGAGCCAGTTCACACCGGGGCAGGAGAAAGATGCCATTGACATTCTGAATGCCATACACTGACAACATTCCTTATATCACAAAACAATAAACCTTTGCTATTAGAGCGCCAGCAAACGTGCTGACGCTCTTTTTCTTATGAACGAGAAAAAGGCCACCTTCCGGTGACCTTTTTCAATAGTCTGAAGTACAGGCAATGGCTGTACTTCTTTTTGGTATTCCTATGCGAAGATTCAGGTTTCGCCACTGCGGTTAAAACTGCGCCGGTTATTGGGAAACCAAATGGCAGGGGTAAACACAGCCAGCCCCACCGCTGTGGTATCCCCGGGGTTGGAAACGATGTGAGGCAGGTTGGACTGCACCACAGTGGTGTCTCCGGCGTTCAGGCGGATGGTCTCGGACTCCACCAGTACATCCAGCTGCCCCTGTTCCAGCAGCAGGATTTCCTCACTGGGATGGATCACCGGCAGGTCGCCGTCCTTGCAGTGGGGTTCCAGCTCAAAGCGTATGACCAACGACTGAGGTACAAAATCTCCGTTGGGCATGGGCGTAAGCAGATGATACCGTATATTGGAATTGGGCTGGGAGAGGATCATCATATCCGCCTGACGGGTTGTCAGGCCAGTGCTGTGCTCACCTCCCATAAACAGATAGGTGGGGATGTCCAGAGCGGCGCTGAGCTTGCGCAGGGTGGACAGGGACGGGTCGGTGAGATTGCGCTCGATTTGGGAGATATACCCGATGGACAAACCAGTCTTTTCGGCCAGTTCTTTGAGGGTGATTCCCCGTTTTTTCCGAATATTCCGAACGTGTTCGCCCAGCATAAGACCTCCCGCTTTTTCGCAAAAAGTTTATTTACAGTATATCACAAAATGCCCTGTACGTAAATAAGCGAGAAAATATTCAATGTTTATAAAAGTTTTACAAAGAAAATAAGATAATTTTGTGCTTATCCTATAAAATACTCTGAAAAATGTGAAAAAAATAGAAAAGCTCTTGACAAAAATTTTAGAAATAGTAAAATTCTATAAAAAATTGTAAAAAATTTATAAAAATTATTATGCAGGAGGAACCCTATGAAAATCACAGATGTAAAGGTAGAAACCATCCGTATCCCCATGAAAAAGCCCTTCCGTATTGCTTTTGCGGTACAGGATCATTCGCTGAATGTGCTGGTGAAGATCTCCACCGACGAAGGTCTGTGGGGCATCGGTGAGGCCGCGCCCTTTGAACCGGTGACCGGCGAGAGCGCGGCCACCGTTCTGGAAGCGCTGAAACTGTTCCGCACCGGATTGATCGGCATGGATCCGCTGGATATTGAGGGCATCCACAGGATGATGGACCGCCTGCTGTCAGGCAACACCTCGGCAAAGGCCGCAGTGGATATTGCCCTGTACGATATCAAGGGCAAACTGATGGGTCAGCCTCTGTACAAGGTGCTGGGTGGCAGCGTGAACCAGATCGTCACTGACATGACGGTGGGCATTGACACACCGGAAGCTATGGCCGCCGAAGCCCGGGAACGGGTGGAAAAGGATGGCTTCACCATTCTGAAAATCAAGGCCGGCATCAACCCGATCGAGGATATCCAGGCATTGACCCTGATCCGTCAGGCGGTGGGCCCCAACATCCGCCTGCGTGTGGACGCCAACCAGGGTTACACTGTCAGCGATGCGGTGCGCACCCTGAAAGCCTTTGAAAAGCTGGGCGTGGAAGCGGTGGAACAGTGCCTGCCCAGCTGGGATCTGGACGGTATGCGCTTTGTGCGTTCCAAGGTGGACTTGAAGGTCATGCTGGATGAGTCAATCCACACCCCCATCGACGCAGCAAAGGCTTGCAAGATCGATGCTGCAGACATTATCAACATCAAACTGATGAAGTGCGGCGGCCTGTACCCGGCAGAAAAGATCAACGCCATTGCCGAGGCAAACCATGTGCAGTGCATGGTGGGCTGCATGCTGGAGACCAAGGTGGCCATTGCTGCCGGTGTGAGTCTGGTTGCCGCCAAGCAGAACATCACCGAGGCGGACTGCGACAGCTTTATGTACGCCGTGGATCCCGAGATGGGTATGCCCGGAGGCTTTGCCGTGAATGGCGGCGTCTACACCCTGTCCGACAAACCGGGCCTTGGCATCGATATTGATTTTTAAGCGGGATCCCGCAGAGAGGTGTATTATGCCGAATACGATTTTTTCCTCCGAAGGCGCGCTCCTGTTCATCATGGTCGCCATGGTCGCACTGGGATTCTGGCTGCAGCGGTTCAAGGCGTTCAAAACGCTGGGTCCGGCCCTGACGGTTATCATCATGGGTATTGTGTTGTCCAACCTGCGGATCGTGCCTACCTCCAGTGCTACCTATGATGCCGTCAGCAGCTACTGTGTGCCGTTGTCCATTTCCATCTGCCTGCTGAGCCTGGACCTGAAACAGATGCGCAAATTATCCAAGGAACCGGTCATTGCGTTGGTCTCGGCCATATTCAGCGTCTGCGTGGCAGCTTTGGTGTTCGGCGTACTATTCGCCGACAAAATCAACGAGGGCTGGAAGGTGGCCGGTATGTTCGTGGGCACCTACACCGGCGGCAGTTCCAACCTGACCGCCATCGCTGTAGGCCTGGATGCCAGCAAGACCACCATCGCCTCGGCCAATGCCGCCGACTATGTGGTGGGCATCCCCACGCTGATCCTGATGTTTGCTGCCCCCGCCCTGTACAAGAGTTCCAAATGGCTGAAAAAGCTGTGGCCCTATGAAATGAGCGAGCCGGAACTGCTGGGGGATGGCAACCACGAGGAACTGATGACTTCCAAGGAATGGTCCATCCAGGAAATCGCCTGGTTGCTGGCCATCGGCTTTGGCACCGTGTGGGCTGCCACCAGCATCTCCTCGATGGTATTCGGAGCAGGGTTCCGCAGTGCAGGCCGCATCCTGCTCATCACCACCTTCTCCATCATTCTGGCACAGGTGCCAGCCGTCCGCAAGCTGCGCGGCAACTTTGACCTGGGCCTTTTCGTAGCGTTGCTGTTCCTAGTGACCATCGGCTTTGCGGTGGACCTGAAGCAGTTCTTCGGATCCACCTTCTACATCACCCTGTTCTGCTTCTGTGTCATCGTCTGTTCCATTCTGCTGCACCTGCTCATCACCCGGCTGCTGAAAGTCCGTTTTGAGTATGTGCTGCTGTCCATCGTGGGCTGTATCTCAGATGGCCCCACCGCCGCCCTCATCGCCTCCAGCGCCCAGTGGAAGACCCTTATCAACATCGGCTTGCTCATGGGCGTACTGGCCGGTGCCCTGGGCAACTATGTGGGCATCGGTGTAGCCTATGCCATCCGTGCTTTCATCGGCGCCTAAATGGAAAACGGGAGAGACGGAAATGCGTAATTTTGACTTATATGTTTCAGGCATCCTGTACGGCAGACTGCGACTGGGCGACGGCACACCCCAGATCCAGAAACTGGACGTGCATACCGGCGCGCTGCTGGACTGGCAGGACCTGACTGAACAGGACCGGGATTTTTACCGTTTCTTTGTGAAGATGGACTTTGCCGCCCTAGGGCAGAACCTGTCCCATTACGAGTCGGGGCTGCATGGCACCGGGGAAGTTTCCCTGTGCGGCGAGCGCTACACCAGCGAAGACGGCTGCAGCTACCTGCAGCGGGATGTAAAATTCCCCAACAACAAACAGATGAAAGAAGGGCGGCTGATCGCCGTCACCTGCCCTGCCCGGGAGATGGTCACGGTGCTGGTGGAACCCGGTGCCGAGGAGGAGACCATCCTGCGCCTGTGGCGCTCGACCTGGCCGGAGGAACAGTTGTTCCCGGTAGAACATGCGCTGACCTTCCCAGTGCCCATGCGGGACGGGGTACATCTTTCCACCGACGTATACCTGCCTAAAAACTGCAGTACCCCGGTGCCCGCAGTGCTGGTACGCACCCCCTACGGCAAAGAGGACGGCTGTGAGGTATATTACCGTTACGTTCAGCGCGGCTACGCGGTGGTAGTACAGGATGTGCGCGGCCGAAACGCCAGTGAAGGCGAATGGCTGCCCAACTACCACGAGGTGGAGGACGGCGACGATACTCTGAACTGGATCGCCGCCCAGCCATGGTGCAGCGGACGCATCGGTATGGTGGGCGGGTCCTACCTGGGTTATGTACAGTGGGCGGCCGCTGCCAGCGGCAACCCCCACCTGAAAGCGCTGATCAGCGTAGTCTGCGCGGGCAGCTCCTTTGTGGATCTGCCCCGCCGGGGTGGGTCTTTCACCTCGGGCATGCTGGCCTGGGCCTTTGCGGTGTCTCAGAAAACCTTCCACCCTGAGCTGATGGAACGCGATGACTGGGAGAAAGTGCTGAACATCCGCCCCTTGACCGACCTGCCGAAAAAGGCTCTGGGATACGATGTGCCCTTCATCACACGGTGGCTGGAACCCAGTGACTACAACGATTTCTGGCGTATGTCCAACTGGCAGGAACGCTCCGTCGGGGCGCAGATCCCGGCGCTGATTCAGTCCGGCTGGTTTGACGACAACGGCATGGGTACCACCGAAGCCCTGGAACTGGTCCATGACTTTCCTCGGAGCATGCGCAAGGTCATTCTGGGACCCTGGCAGCACAGCGGCAACAGTAAGTACGACATGCACGGGGTATCCTTCGGCAGTCAGGCACTGCGCTTTGATCTGGACTGGCTGTATTTCCGATGGTTTGAGCATCACCTCAAGGAAGTGGACAACGGCATCGACCAGACTGCCCCGGTAGAATACTACACCCTGGGTCAGGAGGTATGGAAGACCGCCGAAAACTGGCCAGTGCCCGAGACCCGGGTCACCCACCTGTATCTGGATAGTGACGGCCATGCCAACACCTCTGCCGGGGACGGGCGGCTGACTTTTGACAGGCCGGAGCGGGAGAACTGCGACGGTTACGCCTATGACCCCGAACATCCGTCCCAGCACATCATCGATATGTCGGAGAACGAGATCGAAGTGCCAGAGGACTACACCCGGGAGGAACTGCGTCAGGACCTGCTGTGCTACACCTCCCCTGTGCTGAAGGAAAACTTGGTTCTGACCGGTGATATGACGGCGGAGTTGTATATTTCTTCTGACGCGCCGGATACCGACTTTGTGGTGCGTGTTACCGACGTGGATGAGAACGGCCGGTCCATCAAACTGGCGGATGGCCTGCTCAGCGCCCGATACCGTAATGGCTTTGCCCGGTCGGAGTTTTTGCAGGAAGGCGAGATCGTCTGCCTGAAGATCCGCACTACCAAGTTGTCCAATTGCTTCCGGAAAGGCCACCGCATCCGGGTGACTGTCACCTCTAGCGCCAAGAATTTCATCTTCCCCAACAGCAACACCCGGGAAGGTTTTGCTTCCGCCCGGACCGTGGTGGCCCATAACCGGGTATACCACGGTGGGTTGCACGCCTCCCGCCTGACGGTGCGGGTGGAACCCTAAGCTATGGATTGCCCTCCCTGTCAGCGGAAGCGAAATATCCCCCCTAAGCAACCTGCTCCGGGTTGGGTGCGCCACATAAAATCCTGAATCCGTACCGATCCAGACAAAGCCCTGGACGTTGTTCCTGGTGCAATTTTGATACCACGCTGCTGCCTCCCGGAAGGGCCGGGCACGACGAAAACCATTCGCTGGGCGAGTGGTTCCAAAGAAGACTATAGTCGATACTGCAGAAAAAAACTCTCTATGCCAAAATAAAAGTGCGGTCTGCAACTGCACAAGTATAGCCTCGCGCAAGCGGGGCTATTTGATATTTATATCCCGGAAGCGAACAGATTGCATTCTGCTCCGCAACCATCAAGCCTCGGCCAGAAAAGGCCGGGGCTTTTCATGTCTAGGAGGTTATCGGCTGAAGAACGGCAGGCTCTTTCGAAACTGAATCGCATTTTGTCTGAGACTCCGCAATGGAGCGGCGAAGAAGAACTGTGTATCGAAATGGAGAACATCGGTGGCAGGGTTTGCTTCTGTCACTTTTGGGATGAGCACTACTCCATGGTGCAGTTGACAGAAGATTGCAACGGAAAATACTCCACAGCCTACGTTCTGGATACAGAAACCACTCCGGATGTGCGTAAGTCTGCGGCATTGCAGGCGCAGAAGGAACTTGCGGACTGTATGCAGGTGTGGGGCGTTTCCCTTCTGGAAACGCCAGTTCCTGAACAGATGAAGTACGATTCTCTTGCAGAAGCCGCTTCTCACCTCATGCAGGTTCCTAACGACCCGGAGCACATCACCGGGTAAAAAGTGTCCCGTCGGGACGCGCAGCCTGCATTGAAAAATGCAGAACAAAGGGGTTTGGGGCACTTTCCTAACAAGCATTTTGCAACGCAAAAAGTGTTTTTGTATAGACGAAAACATTGCTTGC
>OGHB01001177.1_pt1 | contig 10880 bp, 11 predicted proteins | sample 1571451 | NCBI WGS metagenome assembly OGHB01 (sample SAMEA2582071, study PRJEB24529) | metagenome | biome: Human gut stool | place: China | collected 2011
TTTCCGGGGATGCCATCAACTCCATTTGGAGCATTGTGGGCTACACCGTTCTGCTTTGTTTCAGCCTGTTCAAGACAAGCTCCGTGACAAAATCCGTCCTCGGAGCGCATTAAAGGAGGTGCTTGATTGGCAGCTTATATTTCCGTGCCGCGCGATTTCAGCAAGGTGAAGTCCAAAGTAGCCTTCAACCTGACCGCCCGGCAGCTTATCTGTTTTGGGGCAGCGGCAGTCGTAGGAGTGCCGCTGTTCTTTGTTCTGCGGGACACCGCAGGCAATTCCGGTGCTACCCTCGGCATGATGGCAGTCATGCTGCCCATGTTCTTTCTGGCGATGTACCAGAAAAACGGCCAGCCCGCCGAAAAGATCCTGATGTACTATGTGCAGGCACGTTTTGTTCGCCCGAAGGTGCGTCCGTACAAGACCCGCAACTACTATGCGCTGCTTATGAAGGGAGATGACACCCATGATTCCGTTTCTGAAAAAGAATAAGGACGGCAAAAAGCCGCCCAAGTCCACAGTGCCCCGCACGGCACAAGAGAGCATCCCGTTTCAGCGGATGTTTGAGGACGGCACCTGCCGGGTGCGCCCCGGCTACTACACCCGTACCATCCAGTATCAGGACATCAATTATCAGTTGGCGCAGCAGGAGGACAAGACCGCCATTTTTGAGGAATGGTGTTCGTTCCTCAACTTCTTTGATTCGAGCATCCACTTTGAACTTTCCTTTGTGAACACTGCCACGGACAGCGCAGACTTTGAAAAGTCCATCCGCATCCCTTACCAGAAGGACGGCTTTGATGATGTTCGTGCTGAGTACTCGCAGATGCTCCGCCAGCAGCTTTCCAAGGGCAACAACGGCCTGACCAAAACGAAGTTTCTGACCTACGGCATCGAGGGCGAAAGCATGGCGCAGGTCAAACCGCGTCTGGAACACATCCAGAACGACCTGATGAATAACTTCCACCGACTTGGCGTTCTGGCAAAGCCGCTGGACGGTACGGAGCGTCTGCGGCTAATGCATGGGATGCTGAACATGGATGGAGCCAACAAGTTCCACTTCAACTGGAAAGACCTTGTGCCCAGCGGTCTGTCCGTAAAGGATGCCATTGCCCCCACTGCACTGGCGTTTAAGAACAGCCGTACCTTTCAGATGGGCGGCATCTTCGGGGCGGTCAGCTTTCTGAATATCACAGCCTCCGACCTGAGCGACCAGTTGCTGAAGGATTTTCTGGACATGGATTCCAGCCAGATTGTCACCATGCACATCCAGTCCGTTGACCAGAACAAGGCCATCAAAACCATCAAGCACACGATTACCGAACTCGATAGATCAAAGATCGAGGAACAGAAAAAAGCCGTCCGCGCCGGATACGACATGGACGTGTTGCCGTCCGATTTGGCGACTTACGGGCGGGATGCAAAAGCCCTGCTGAAAGAATTGCAGAGTCAGAACGAGCGGATGTTCCTTGTCACTTTTCTGGTGCTGAACACCGGCAAGACCGAGCAGGAACTGGAAACCAACGTGTTTCAGGCGGTCAGCATTGCCCAGAAGCACAACTGCGAACTGTGCCGGCTGGATTTTCAGCAGGAGCAGGGGCTGATGAGCAGCCTGCCGCTGGCAGACTGTCAGATTGAAATTCAGCGGGGACTGACCACCAGCAGCACGGCAATTTTTGTGCCGTTTACTACGCAGGAGCTGTTCGACAACGGTAAGGAAAGCCTGTACTACGGTTTGAACGCCTTGTCCAATAACCTGATTATGGTGGACCGCAAAAAGCTGAAAAACCCCAACGGTCTGATTCTGGGCACTCCCGGCTCTGGCAAGTCGTTCAGCGCAAAACGAGAAATTTGCAATGCTTTTCTCGTCACGGATGACGATATTCTTGTGTGCGATCCTGAGTCGGAGTATGCTCCACTGGTGGAACGTCTGCACGGGCAGGTCATCCATATCAGCCCTTCCAGCACCCAGTATATCAACCCCATGGACATCAATGCCAACTACTCCGAGGAAGATAATCCGCTGGCTTTGAAAGCCGATTTTATTCTTTCCCTTTGCGAACTTGTAGTCGGCGGCAAAGAGGGGTTGAAGCCTGTAGAGAAAACGGTCATTGACCGCTGCGTCCACAAAATCTATGCTCCTTACTTTGAGCACCCCTGTCCCGAAACCGTGCCGATGCTGGAAGATCTCTACAATGCTCTGCTGACGCAGGATGAGCCGGAAGCCCATCATGTTGCAGCTGCTCTGGAAATCTACGTCAAGGGCAGTCTGAATATCTTCAACCACCGCACCAACGTGGATATCCACAACCGCATCGTCTGCTATGACATCAAGCAGTTGGGAAAGCAGCTGAAAAAGCTCGGTATGCTCATCGTGCAGGATCAGGTCTGGGGCCGTGTGACCGCCAATCGCTCCGTTGGCAAATCGACCCGATACTACGCCGATGAGTTCCACCTTTTGCTGAAAGACGAGCAGACAGCCGCCTATTCCGTGGAGATCTGGAAACGTTTCCGTAAGTGGGGCGGCATCCCGACAGCCTTAACACAGAATGTGAAGGATCTGTTGGCAAGTCCCGAAGTATCGAATATTTTTGAAAATTCGGACTTCGTTTATATGCTGAATCAGGCCAACGGCGACCGGCAGATCCTCGCAAAGCAACTCAATATTTCGCCCCATCAGCTTTCCTATGTGACCCACTCCGGCGAGGGCGAAGGACTGCTGTTTTTCGGCAACGTGATTTTGCCCTTCGTTGACCACTTTCCGAAAGACCTTGAACTCTACCGCATCCTTACGACCAAACTCAACGAGATCTCGGAGGGCACACAGAAATGAGTGAACCGAAGCTGAACATCAAAGAGGAATCGTCCGCCAAAAAGACCCGTTCACCTCCGAAAAAATCCAAGGTGGAGCAGTCGGTGCCCAGAAAGAAGAAGCTGAAAACCGATGCAGACAAGGCAGCGGAAAAGGCGCAGCACCTGCGTTTTGGCAAAGCCGAGATCACCCCGGATGAAGCATCCCGCATGACAAAGCAGCAGAAACGTGCGATGTATGCCGCTGCTGCCGCCCGGTCTGCGGTGCATCGAGAGGTTGACCGGTATGAGGACGATAATGTGGGTACGCAGGCTTTAAGCGAGGGCGAAAAAGCGGCAGGCAATGTCCGGGATATTTCCAAGAGCCGCTATGCCCGCAAACTCAAGAAGAAAGCCAAAATGCAGGGCAAGAAAGGAGCCAAAACCGCAAAATCTTCTGCACAGGAGCCGACTGCGCCACAAAATGCAGGCGCATCCGGCACCGGCGAGGGCAGCTCCAACTGGCTTTCCCGGTGGCGACAGAAGCAAGAAATCCGGCAGAGTTACTATGCCGCCGCCCGTTCGGGCACGGCGGCGCAGACCACAGGCGGTAAGGCGGCATCCAACGGTGCATCTGCCGCCCGTTCGGGCGTGGAGCAGGTCATCGACAAAGGAAAATCGGTGGTCAGCACTGCCGCCAACGGCATTGCCAATTTTGCAAAGAGCAACGCACACGTTCTGGTGATCGTGGGCGTTTTTCTTTTGCTCATCCTCATGGTCATGTCTGGTTTTTCCTCCTGCGGCATCCTCTTTTCGGGCGGTACACAGGTATCCGGGCAGACCATGTACTCTGCCGAGGACCGGGACATCCGGGGCGCAGAACAGGACTACAAGAAGCTGGAAAAGGAGCTGGATAAAAAGATCAAGCGCACTCCCACCGACCACCCCGGCTATAACGAGTACCAGTACCACCTTGATCCCATCGAGCATGACCCATGGCAGCTGACTTCGTTCCTGACCACCTTGTATGACGATTACACCCGGTCGGAGGTGCAGGGCAAGTTGAAGGAGACCTTCAAAAAGCAGTATAAGCTGACCACATGGGTGGAGGTGCAGACCCGGTATATGACTGTGTGGGTCATGACTCCGGCAGGAGTCCCAATTCCTACGCAGGTGCCCTATGAGTATCGAATTTTCCACACCAAACTGGTGAACCGTGGCTTGGAGGTGGTCATCCGGGAAGAACTGAACAACGACCAATGGAAACGGTACAAGATCTTTCAAAATACCTTGGGCGGCAGACCTTATCTGTTCAACGGTGGCTTGCCGCCCGGTGGCTCGGATGGCTCCGGCACACCGGGCATCGACTATCAGATTCCGGCGGAGGCCCTGACCGACAGCGAGTTTGCGGCCATCTATGAAGAAGCAAAGAAATATGTCGGTATGCCTTATGTGTGGGGCGGCTCCACCCCGGAAACAGGCTTCGACTGCTCCGGCTATGTCTGCTGGGTCTATAACCAAAACGGTTATGACGTGGGGCGCACCACCGCCAACGGCTTGTGGCAGAAAAGCCAGCACATTTCCGAAGCAGAAGCAAAGCCCGGAGATTTGGTCTTTTTCAAAGGCACCTACGACACCCCCGGCATGAGCCATACCGGAATCTATCTGGGCAACGGCATGATGGTCAGTGCCGGAGACCCCATCAAGTACGCAAACATTCACTCGTCCTACTGGGAGAAGCATCTCGCCGGGTTCGGACGGCTTTCAAAATGATTGGAGGAATTACTATGAGTGAAAAATCGGATAAGCTGCGGGCGATGTTGGCAAAAGAGAAGGAACGCCGCATCAAACTGAACAACCGTATCGAGATTTTGGAGCGGCGCATTCAGGAGGAGGATTCCGCCGAGGTCAACGAGATGGTGCGGACTGCAAAAGTCACGCCGGAACAGCTTGCTGCTCTGCTGCGGCAGTCGGCTACCGCCACCCCGAACCCGGCTGCGCTGTCTGCCGTGGGTGCAACTTTCGAGAAGGAGGTCGATGCAGATGAAGATTAAGAAACTGGGCGCGCTGCTGGTATCGGCGGCACTGTGCGCTGGCATGGCGGCTCCTGCTTTTGCTTTTGAAGGCGAAGCTGCCCCGGTGGAGCAGCCGGTTCTGCCGGAAGTCGTGGAGGAAGATGTTGTCACCGTCACGGACGAAACCTCTGGTGCCCTGACCCCGGAGGGCAATCTGACGCTGGTGGACGATTACTACACCAACTACTCCGATGGCAGCGGACAGCAGTTTATCACGCTGGTGTCGAAGTCCGGCAACACCTTTTATCTGGTCATTGACCGCAATGCCAAGGGACAGCAGACCGTTCACTTTATGAACCTTGTGGACGAAGCTGATCTTCTGGCTTTGATGGAGGAAGAAAATGCGGATGCCTATACCGCCGAAAAGGAAGCGGCGGCGCAGGCTGAACAGGATAAGCTGAAAGCCGAGGAAGAAGCCAAGAAAGCCGCAGAAGAAGCGGCGGCATCCGGCGAGGAACAGCCCAAGGAAAACAAGGTCACAAAGATCGCATCCGGCTTTCTGGGGGTGGTTGTGCTGATTGCGCTGGTGGCAGGCGGCGGCTTCTACTTCTATCGTCAGCAGATGCAGAAGAAAAAGGCAGAAAAAGAAGCCCTTGACCCTGATGCAAATTACACCGAGGACAAGGGCGATTTTGAGATTCCCACCGATGTGCCGGACGAGGACGAAACCCCGGACGAGCAGGACACCGAACCCATCTGATTTCAAGGCGGCGTTTTGCCGCCGTACATATTGCAATCCAAAACAGATTGGAGGGATTCTTATCGCAAAATTAGTTGTGGCGGAAAAACCGTCCGTAGCCATGTCCTATGCAAAAGTCCTTGGTGCCACCAGCCGTCAGGATGGCTACTGGGAGGGAAACGGTTATCTTGTCAGCTGGTGTGTGGGTCATCTGGTAGAGCTGGCACCGCCCAATGTCTACGATGCCAAGTACACCAAGTGGAGCATCGCAGATTTGCCTATCCTGCCGCAAAAGTGGCAGTATCTTGTGTCTGCGTCCACCAAAAAGCAGTTTGGCATCCTACAAAAGCTGATGAACCGCCCGGATGTGGACAGCATCGTGAACAGTTGCGATGCAGGGTAGTGCGGTTAGGTGACTTAAGAGAAAGAAAAAAGAGACCTCATCTCGTTGAAAATCAAATTTCAAAATCATTAAAGGAGTAATTCAAATGAAACGAAATCAGAATTCTGACCATAATCCCCCTCAAAAAGTGCTTTCCTGCCGCTACAACATGGACACCAACCGGGTGGAAGCCCGATTTGAAGATGGCACTATCCTTTCCATCGACTGTATCGCCGTTGAGGACGAATACGGCAGCACCCCTACGCAGCGAGCAGAGCTAGATTGGCTACTCTACAACAAGCCCTTGGAGTATGCCCAGCTTGTGCTGGGTAGTGAGATTGAGCATTATCTCTCGCTCGGCTGTGACCATGGCAGATTAGAAGATTGACCTTTAATTAAAATATTCCAAACAAACCGTCAGCCCTCTACTTGCAGTCCTCGCAAATAGAGGGCTATAGCTATACTCCAGTATCCTTTATTATACGCCGCTATTCCCACGAGAGCTAACGCTCATTGGCGGTGTTGCACTATAAAATGCTTTGCCGTTTACGGTGCTCTGCGTCATGCCAATTAAATCGATCAGCTGATCCTCAGAATATGGAATTTGACAGTTTTTCAACTTCTTGGAGTTACACGAATAGATTCCATCTAACAGAGTGATCACCCCCATCCGCTCCAGACTTGCCAGCATCTTTCCAAGTTCTTTTCGGTCACATTTTATCCCTTTTTCCGAAATAGCTGTTGCAATCTGGGATGCCGACAATGTTTTTTCAGTTAGCAACATGGCCAATGCAAGCTTGGCTCCTTTTAAGTAGTAGAGGACGATTTTATTGCGTATCCAAATTCCCTTTTTCATGTTGCAGTTCTCCTCTCAGAATCTGTCCATCCTCGATCTGAATGACCTGCTGCGCCTTCTGCGCAATTTCCGGGTTATGCGTAACAACGATAAGCGTTTGCCCGAACTCCGCAGCGCATTCCATCAGCAGCCGCATCGTATCCTCACCCGTCCGTGTATCCAGATTTCCGGTAGGCTCGTCTGCAAAAACGATGCGGGGCTTTGCAATCAGTGCACGGGCGATTGCCACACGCTGCTGCTGTCCGCCGGAGAGCTGCGCGGGGCGGGAGTGCAGCTTGCCCCCAATGCCCAAGATTCCGGTCAGCTTATGGAGCATCTGTTCATCCGGTGCTCTATGGTCCAGATAAAACGGGATCAGAATGTTATCCCGCACCGTGTACTCCGGGAACAGGCGGAAATCCTGAAAAATAAAGCCGATCTTTTGCCGCCGCACTTGTGCCAGCTGCTCCGCATTCATTGCATAAATGTCCTGACCGTCCAGCAGCACCTTACCGGTGGTGGGCGGCAAGAGTCCTCCCAGAATTTTCAGGAGCGTGGATTTTCCGCTGCCGCTGGAACCGATGATGGACGCAAATGTACCATTTTCAAGGGTCAGGTCGCTATTTCTGAGGGCGCGAACCGCACTTTCCCCTTCCCCGTAGGTTTTGGAGATCTGCACAGCTTCCAAAATTTTATCTTTCATAAAATGTCCCCCTTGGATGCTTTTTTACGAATAAAGGAGAAGATCGGCAGCAACGCTGCGGACAGCCAGAACACCATCAGCAGAATGCTGACCATGATCTGACTTCCCACGGGTTTATGGAATTCAAACACCCGTCCGCTTGTATGGATACGGATCAGGTCGAGAATGCTCTGGATCGGAACGATACGCGAAACTGCCGCATAGACAACGATATTCACAAGCAGCGTTGTCCCAACGATGACCGGGAGCAGCAGCTTTGCATAGGACAGCACCAGTTTTTTCGGGGAAACGCCCAGCGTCAGGAGAAGCGACAGACGCTGCTGCTGGACTTCATAAGCTGAAAGATTCAAAACCACCAGCAGCGCACACCCCAGAAGGACCCCGAATACCGCAAGGATGCCGACAAGGAAAGCGCTCTGTGTGCCCTCGGTGTAGCTCTGGCTGATCAGGTCGTAGTTATCTGCACTCAGGATACCATTCCTGCGCGTCGCAATGGAGGAAATAGACCGCCGCAAAGAGAAATTGCTGCCAGCGGACAGTTTCACGTTCAGGCTGCTGTAGCCTTCCTTTTCCATAAAGTAGCTGCCTGCGCTCTCAAACATTTTATGGTAAAGAGCCGTACTGACAAAAATCGTGCCGCTGAAAAGGCTCCGGTCTGTTGTCAGCAGTGTGTAATTGCTTGCAGACTTTACGACCCCGGCAATGGGCAGCTGGGCGGTATACGTCCGGTAGACCTCATTCCCGGCTTCATCCTGCCCGGTATAACGCCGGTATTGGAGGCTCAACTTGTCTCCGGCCGCAAAAACCGGTTCAACCAACGTACTGCCATCCGGTTGGAAGCCCTGATAATACTCATCCGCAGCGGGGTCATAATAGCAATCTCTCCACAGGGTCAAAACAGAATCCCCTGCCAGCAGCGTCTCTATTTCCTCGTCCGAAACGCCGGCATCTGCGGCAATGCGGCGCAGTTCATCATCCGGCAAAGCACAGACGAACGTATTTAGTGTTCCTTTTGAGGCATTTTGCATTATTAAACTCGGGATGTCGCCGTTGTCCTTGACCCAGATATCGGCAAGCATCTGGCTGGACTGGATCTTGTCTGATGTCACGGTATAGGTATCGGTCAGATCAATTGCAGCGGAAACCTCTTCCACACCGGGCAATGCAGCGAGATCCTCTTTCAGAGAAAACGGCATCCCGGAGGTTCCGTTCATCTTGATGGACAGACAGGCATACGGTGCATCCAGATCATACGGCAGCATGACACGCCAGCCGACATACAGACAACTGACGGCAATCAGCAATACCGCGCAGCCGACACCGATCTGCGGTGCAAGCGGCAGCTGTGCCAAGCGGAATTTTTTTGCAGGCTTCTCTTTGGGTTTTGCGGTCTGCGGGCGAACCAGCACCGCAGGCAAAAGTGCGCCCAGCAGTACGGAGAGCAGAAACAGCACCGCCAGCGGCGCAAGAGATGCAGCGGGGATCACCAAGAACGAAAGGTGCTTCTGCAGCCCCAGACCGACGGCCGCGGCGCCACAGCCCAGTGCAAACCCTGCAGCAACTGCCGCAAGCCCGGCAAAAAGCGCCTCCCACAGGCACATGAGCCGGAGATCCCGATTTTTAGCCCCCAGCGTCAGGAAGGTATTGATAGTATGTACACGCTTGTGCAGAACGATCAGGAAATACTGCGCCACCGCAAAAAAGCTGACTAGGATCGCTGCGACCAGCAAAAAGCGCAGGGAGGACGAAACGGTATCCTCCTGCGGGTAGGCATACTCGTTTGCCACTAAAGCAGGGTCGGTCGAAGCGGTCACGGGTGCGGCTGCATTCAAGTAATAAAACGTCTGGAATTTCTGTCCGTCCAAGGCAAGCGGCTCTGCTACAATGCCGCTGACGGTGAGATTGCCGTTCAGATTCCAATAAACATCATAGGCAGGCAAAACACCGCACAGGGTATAGGCTTTTTCTATCACTGCGCCGGAGCCTGCCAGCGGGTCGTAATCATTGGCAGCCACCTTCAGCGTGACCGTCTGCCCTACGTCATAGGAGCAGCCCAGCGCATCCAGCAGAGTCGTCGTCATGGCAATCTCATCGGACTGCGTGGGGAAATCACCGCTGATCGGCACGATACGCCCCAGCTGTGCAAAGGTATCGTCTACCGTTCCGATCCCGCCCGCCACACCATCGTCTGCACCGAGAACGATTCCGTTTTGGGTCACTGTGCTGACCTGTGCGGATGCAGGCAAGGCGCTTTGTGCCTGTGCAGCATCCGCAGCTGTATCCGACAAACGCAGGTACTGCCATTCGCCATATAACTCACAGCGGGTGTCCTGCAATACCTGTGCAGAACTGACGGAGTAGATCACCGCCGCCGTCAGGAACGAGAAAACCAGTGTCAGTAAAAGCAGCAACAGGCTGGTCTGCTTCTTGCGGCCAAGCATCCCATGAAACGCCAGAATGATAGATGGACTTTCTTTGATTTTCATAAGCTGTCCTCCCCTATGTCTTACACGCACCTAGAAAAGGAATTTTTCTATTATAATAACTCTTTTCGGGGAAATTTGTTATACTTGTTTTAAAACATCGTATGACTGCACATAAATTCATGGAAAATTTGTTGCATAATCACAGTTTTGTTTATCTGCATCGCTATTGAGGACGAATACGGCAACACCCCGGCACAGCGGGCAGAACTGGACTGGCTGCTATACAACAATCCCTTGGAGTACGTCCAGTTTGTGCTGGGTGGTGAGATTGAGCATTATCTCTCGCTCGGCTGTGACCATGGCAGGTTAGAAGATTGACCTTTAATTAAAATATTCCAAACAGACCAACAGCCCTCTACTTGCAGTCGTTGCAAATAGATGGCTGTTGGTTTGTTGATGCTTCACTCCGAACCGTACCATCGACTGTCTTTTGATTTAGATGCTCAAATCATTAGAACACATAAGGCCGATTCTATATGTTTCCGAGTTACTATCAATAAAGCTTTGTGACACTGAAAGGACACGGGTTTTCAATTTTACACCATTGAATTTTAGATTTATGTAATATCCTTCCTTTTTTAAAACACTTCTGCAAACCATTTTATATATCGTATTAGATTTGCACAAAAAACTTATTAAAAAGCTGTTTTTGTCTTCAAGCATTTTATTGTCAATAAAAATATCAGCCTGTATTAACGTCCCTTCAAATTCGATTTCTCCTCGATAAGTATGAAATTGGGGAATATCAGTATTTTCCATATAGTGCCCCTTTATAACGATAATCACTTCAAAAAATTAAGATTATCAATAATAAAGCTACCAACATACTAGCATCACTAGATTCAAATACAATTTCATTCATAGCTTCTCACTGTTGTAAACCCAGAATACTTTACGTGATAATTGGCATGATATTGTGACGGACCGTCGTTA
>OGHB01001183.1_pt1 | contig 10818 bp, 4 predicted proteins | sample 1571451 | NCBI WGS metagenome assembly OGHB01 (sample SAMEA2582071, study PRJEB24529) | metagenome | biome: Human gut stool | place: China | collected 2011
TGGGTAGCTTTCTGCTTGTCAATCTCCGCCAGACGTTCTTTCAGCAATGACATACGGTTCAGGATGATACGGCGGTCCATCTCAAGCTGTGTTTCACCCGGACCACGAAGTCCCACGGAACCTTTGCCACCACCGGCACCGGAACCACCTCCCTGGCGTTCCAAGTGAGTCCAAAGCCGCTGCAAACGCGGCAACATATATTTATACTGTGCCAGTTCTACCTGTGTCTTCGCATTGGCTGTCTGCGCACGCATGGCAAATATATCAAGAATCAGTGAAGTACGGTCCAGTATCTTCACTTTCAGTTCAGCTTCAATATTACGAATCTGTTTCGCAGAAAGCTCATCATCAAAGATGACCATTCCTACTTCACGTTCTGCTTCCTCTTCGTCATGGATATATTGTCTGATTTCTTCCAACTTTCCTTTTCCAACATAAGTTACAGAGTTAGCCGTCGGCAACTTCTGTGTAAATCGTTTCACAACTTCCGCCCCAGCCGTCTCGGCAAGGAAAGCCAGTTCATCCAGATACTCGTTTGTTTTACGCTCATCCTGCGTCTGTGTGATGAGTCCTACAAGCACTGCTGTTTCTACTTTGGCTTCGGATATTACAAATTCTTTCATTCTTTACTTCTATTATATATAATAATGTGGGCGCAAATATAACAAAAAAAAAGAGGACAATGTTTTATTGTCCTCTTTTTCGTATCATTTATGGTAATTCAATTATAAATCAAACCATAGTTTTTCCCAGATTTTCGGAGATTCTTTCGGTGCATTGATATTAGCAGTCATCTCTTCCGGGCTATACTCCCATCTTCTGATCAGTTCTTTTGAAGTTGCATCTTCCGGGACTTGCAATGTCGGAACCTCGTTTCCGGCAGTACCAGATCGCCTCCATTGTACAAACTCCTCAAACGGACGATCCATCAAATCAATCCATTGCTGCATATGAATCTCATACAGAGCTTTTTCCTGGGTCATCGTTGTCAATTCCGGTAAACCTGTAACATATGTATCAATATCGGATTCCGCAACTCCATAAAAAGCACATGCTTCACGAATTCCTTTCAGGTACAGTTCATTAGCTTTCGACAGATTTTGAGCAACTCCTAATCCGCGCGCATAAGCTTCTGCTTCCAAAAGTAGCTGTTCTTGACAAGAATAAATCAATTCCGGAGCGTCTCTTCTGAAAAGGTAGTTGCTTACAACAGATGACAGTAGATTTTCTTCATCATCCGTCTTTGCAGCCTCTCTATTACCCAACCCCCGGTATACACCATCCGCACCCGGTTCAAAATAACAGGGAATACGGGGATCATCACGTTCTTGCATCGGTTTCAACATATAATTGCTAGCAAAGAACAATATTTGTGTCCCCCCAACCAATTCTATAAGTTCATATTTAGGGTTCTGGTTACCCGGATCTGTAGAGTAAGGAAATACCAAATTGTCCGCTGCTGATGCAACCATTCCTCCAGCCTGCAGCAACGTACCAATAGCAGCAGCCTTAGAAGGGTCTTTATCTACCATAACCATCAATGTTCTAAACTTTAAAGACTTTGCCAAAGTCATCCATTTGTTCATATCACCTTTGTAATAGATATCGTACTCATCAATTGCATTAGCATCATTCAGATCTATAAGCTGTAATGCCTCATCAAGTAATGACAAAACACCATTCAATACACTTTCCTGAGAATCAAATTTCGGATATTTAATTGTTCCGTTCCAGGATTCTGTGAAAGGAATATCTCCCCACAACATCGTTGCCTCATACATATGCTCAGCCAAAAGAATCTTACACTGCGCAATAGCATTGTGATTCACCGGTTCTGACTCTTCTGCATTTTTAATAGCTAACATCAAATTATTGCCACCTACAGAATAATAATGTTTCCAGACATTCCCTGTACTATAAGGAGAAATAGTATATACAGATTCATCCCAGCCACCGTAATCAAGTCCACCATCAACTTGACACTGCGAACTCATAGATAAAGGAATATAAAAGTCACCACCAGTGCGTGTTCCAGCCCAGTTTACAGCTACATAGTTAAACAAATACCCGGGATCAACTTTCTCGGCAGTATTGGGATCATGGTTAATATCGAGCCAATCGCTACATGAAGTTAAACATGCCAAAGCGCTCAATGCGTATGTTAATATTTTCTTTTTCATTATCATATTCGTTTAAATCTTACAATGTTAATCTGACATTAAATCCAAAACTTCTGGTAGAAGGTATGCTGTTAAACTCTACACCACCCCCAATCTGAGAAGGACCGAAGAAGTTAGCTTCCGGATCAATATGTGGCACATGATCTTTAATAATCCATAAGTTACGTGCCTCAAAACCTAAATCCAATGATTTAACAAAAAAGCTCTTGAACCATTTGCGCGGGAAGCTATAAGACAACTGTACCTCTCTGAGTTTTACAAATGATGCATTATAGATATTCCCTTCATTATTACTAGAATTGGATATATGCTGCCAATAATCCTGCATACTTTTCACAGGAACATCATTAGGTCTATATGTTCCATCATCCTGAAGGATTACACCCGGCTCAATAAAGGAAGCATCTTCACGGTGAGCTATTGTTTCAGCAGCCAAACCGCTACTTCTTAAATTAGCTACAGTCTCTGAATACAAAGAACCTCCATGACGGATATCAATCAAGAAACTCAAGGTAACTCCCTTATAAGTAAATGTATTGTTGATTCCCATCGTAAAATCAGGATATACATCTCCTAAACGCACGTTATTAACAGTTTCTCTCAAACCTGTTTTAGAATTAATCACATAATTTCCTTGGTCATCACGTTTCCAACCCGTGCCATACAAGCCAAACGAATCTCCTTTAGCAGCCTTAATTTGTAAACCGCTCAGTCCACTCGTTAACGTATATTCATCAAGTCCTTCAGCTAACTCCTCCACTGTCTGCTTATTTGAAGCAAATGTTGCATCCAGGTCCCATTTAAAATCACGTGTTTCCACAGGAGTCAACCCCAAAGTTACTTCAACACCTTTATTGGCAATCTTCCCGGCATTAATATTATTGGCAAAGTAGCCTGTTGACAATGGGACATCAATACTTACAATCTGATTCTTTGTAATATTGCTATAATAAGTCATATCTAACCTAATTTTTCCACCGAAGAAACGCAAATCAGCTCCAACTTCAAAAGAACTTTGATTTTGCGGCTTCAAATTCTCATTTGGTAAGACACGAGGTCCCGTAAAGCCAACTAATCCCATATGGGGGAAAGTGTTAACATCACCCAGATATTGCAAAAAGTAAGTACTAGCGGGAGTATATTTAAATGCCAAATTGTACGGATCTTCATCACTACCCACATTAGCATAACTCAAACGAACCTTACCAAAATTCAGAATATCTTTGTTTTCCATCAACTCCGTAAAAATAAAACTACCACTTATGGAAGGATAGAAATAGGAACGATTATTGATCGGTAGAGTAGACGACCAGTCATTACGTCCTGTTACATTTACGAAAAGCATATCTTTGTATCCCAAACTAATATCTCCATATAAACCAACAAGACGTTTCTTTTCATAATAATTTACCGGAGTAGTAGACTTCGCATTAGTATATGTGTATAGCCCATCAACAACCAGATTCTGCGCCTGCACATTTTCATTTTTCCATTCCTCCTGATAGAGATTATGCCCCATCATTACCTTAAAATGATAGTCATTTGCAAAAGTCTTCTCGTAAGAAACCATTAAGTCATTATTTATAATTCTTTTATACAAATTCCAAGTCTGGAACTTTCCGTTCAAGGCTCCTACAGTCCCCTTTGCATACACCTTACGCCTTCCTTCTGTGTAAAAATCTGTTCCGGCATTATTGGTGATAGTCAGTCCTTCAATCGGTTTATAAGTCAATGTGATATTACCAATCATACGATCTAAATTATTGGTAAACTTATTCTTATTAATAATCCAATATGGATTATTACTTTTACCTTCCGGATCTAATGTTATCTGCTTTCCATTCTCATCAATCCAATTCTTTTGAATATCATGTATATCAATAGTTCTAGGCAATCCGTTGATCAATGGAATCAGTAGGTTGCTATCATTTGCACCTTGTGCCGGACGACCTTCAGAATCGGAACGTATATATTGAGCAGAAATACGACCAGTGAAGTTCTTAGTAAAATTCATACCCGCATTGACAGAAAAAGCGTATTTATTGTAGTCAGACCCAGGTACAACACCAGTCTGATTAGTAGAAGTAAAGCTCAAACGGAAATCAGCCTTTTCACCACCTCCGGCTACTGACACATTATTAATATAGCTCATTCCGGTTTCATAGAAATCCTTCACATTATCAGGATTTGCTTTCAAAGTCACTTTGTCACCTTTGTAATCTGTAAACTGTTGATCTTGTACCGATGAAATCTTCGGTCCCCAACCATTCAACATTTTCACATTATATACACCATAACTGCCTTGTGCATATTCATTTTGAAAATCAGGTAACTTCAGTACATTTTCAAATCGTGTAGAAGAGTTTACTGTTACAAACACCGGTGAGTTCTTCTTTCCCTTCTTAGTAGTAATAACGATAGCACCATCCTTTGCACGCGCTCCATACAATGCTGTTGCAGCTGCTCCCTTCAATACATTGATAGATTCAATATCGTCTGAATTGATATCCCCTGCACGGTTACCAACATCGACTATACCATTAGTTCTGTCAGGATTATAAGAACCATTGTCAATTGGAAGCCCGTCAATAATAAATAAAGGAGAAGAAACAGAACCAATAGAAGAGGCACCACGAATCTGTATACTTGAACTACCACCTACCGTACCAGATGATTGGGCTATTTGCAGTCCCGCAATCTTACCAGACAAAGAGTTAAGTACATTACTTTCACGTGCTTTAGTTATTTCATCTCCCTTCACACTAGATACGGCATAACCTAGGGATTTTTCCGATCGCTTAATCCCCATAGCTGTCACTACAACCTCATCTAGATTTTGGGAATCAGACTTTAGCACAACTTTTAAAGTTGGTTTGATCACCACTTCTTGTGTCTGCATACCAATATACGAAATCTGCAAAGTCTTTGCAGAACTTGGTACATTCGACAAATTAAAATTACCATCTACATCTGTGATTGTACCTTGAGTGGTACCTTTTACCAACACAGAAGCGCCAACAACTGGCTGCCCGTCTTCTTCAGAAATCACAACGCCTGTGACCTTTTGAGTCTGGGCAGTTACTAGGCCTATGCCCACAAAAAGGCATGCCAATAACAGCATTAATTTTCTTTTCATAAATTCTCTCTTAAAGTTTAACTTTACATTATTTGTATCTTTACTCTAACAATTTGCAAATATATTAATAAAACTGAAACTAGCAATTATATTAATAAAAAAAGGTTGCAAATATAACATTTTGTTATTTTACAAGCTGTATTTATGCCGATAAGCATATTTTTTTCAACCAAAAGCTTTGATTGCTAAAACAGCAATTGACACTTTGCATAAGCAAAATGCCTCTTTTAATATTTCTTTTACTCGTTTTTAGTCATAAAACACCTTTAAAAGCTATTCTTTTTGCTTTTTTCGTGGAAAAGCGAATAAAAAAGTGGCATTTAATTTAAAGTTTTGTGAATACTCGGTTATTTGGAGATTTGTTTTTTTTAGAGATATTAATGCTTATTCGCCTCTGATATAGCACAGAATTACGTCTAATTTGTTCTATTATTAATTAAAAAATGAAAGTATGGAAAAGATCAGTTACAACCTTGTGTTTAACAGAAAGAAGAGATTGAATAAAAGAGGAATGGCATTAGTTCAGGTAGAAGCCTATCTGAACAGGAAAAAGATGTATTTCTCCACCAAAATATATCTCAAACCGGAACAGTGGGATGCCAAACGAAAAATGGTGAAGAATCATCCTAATGCGAATGTTTTGAATCGTATGTTATATGAAAATATAGCAGCTATTGAGCAAACAGAACTTGGACTATGGCAACAGGGAAAGTCCATATCGTTAGATTTATTAAAAAATTCTATTGATAAACCTCTAAGCAATGGAAGGTCGTTTTTGACTTTTTTTAAAGAGGAGATAGCCAATTCTTCTTTGAAAGAAAGTACCCGTCAAAATCACCTTTCCACGCTTGAATTACTTCAGGAGTTCAAGAAAGAGGTATTATTTACCGATTTGACATTTGAGTTTGTGTCTTCATTTGATAATTACCTGCAATCTAAAGGTTATCACCTTAATACTATTGCCAAGCACATGAAGCATCTGAAACGATATATTAATGTTGCAATAAATAAGGAGTATATGGATATACAGAAGTATGCCTTTAGAAAATATAAAATTAAAAGTATAGAAGGAAGCCATACACACTTAGCTCCGGAAGAGTTACACAAATTTGAGAATTTGCAGCTGACTGGAAGATATACGAGACTGCAAAAAACAAAAGATGCTTTTTTATTTTGCTGTTATGCTGGATTACGATATTCTGATTTCACTAATCTGACCTCTGCAAATATTGTTGAGTTCCATCAGGAGACTTGGATAATATACAAATCTGTCAAAACAGGTATGGAGGTACGCCTTCCTTTATATTTATTATTTGAGGGTAAAGGAATCCAGATATTGCAACGCTATAAAGATGATCTTGACAGCTTCTTTAAGTTAAAAGACAATTCTAATATCAACAAAGAATTGAATCTATTAGCAGGCTTGGCAAAAATAGATAAACGTGTGTCATTCCACACCGCCCGCCATACAAATGCCACCTTATTATTATATAGTGGTGCCAATATTACTACGGTACAAAAGCTATTAGGACACAAAAGTGTGAAAACTACACAGGTATATGCAAATATAATGGATATAACAGTGGTACGTGATCTTGAGAAAACGGCCTCATCAAAAAATAATAATAGGTACAAAAGCTAGATGAAAGTGTTCTGTTTTTAAGATTTGGTTATAGAAATGGAAGGTATAATTTTCTCTAATAGAAGAAAGTGTGTATAATTAAATGAAAGAATATGCAATATAAGTTCCGAAAACGCATATATATAATCTAAAGATACATCATAATTACGAATATTATCACTCGTCCCATTTAAAGGAATAAAGTGTTCCTTTAAAAGGAACGAGTCATTGGTCGTAGAGAAGCCCTTGCTTTCTTTAAAAGGAAAGGATTAAAAGCTAATTTATAAACTTGACAGCCTCTAATAGCTATTAAAATCCGGCATTTGGGGTTCTTTCATTTTAGCATCAGATAAATGATAAATACCTCTTTTTGCATAATTAGATGTAATTACACAATCTCTTTGATACAGAAAAAGCATATAACCATCCAATATAAATATTCATCAATCATATTCTCTGCGATTTTGGAGGATATTTGAATCCACCCCTGCATATTTTAAAATATACAGTAATAAAATATGCATTTTTTCATCTGGAGTTTTTCTTTTTCTTAGATTACCGTTTGCTAATGAATATATTATTATAGTCAATAATTATTGGATATAATTTAGAACAAGAAAACCATCTTCAACAGTTAAGATGGAAATAAGTTTTTGCTTATATCATATAAGACAAGAACTTAAATAATTAATTAATAGATGGTTATGCCCTATTTTTGATAGAAATCTGGTATCATAAATCAGTAAACTAATATGTTTGGTAGGTGCTTAATATATTGATAATCTGCATAATAACTACAACAAAAAAATTATTTCCAAAGGAAAGTAAACATCATATATGTTGTTAGTAATCAACATATTATAGTTGTATTTAGTTCTGCAAAGACTTTGCAGATTTCGTATATCGGAATGCAAACACAAGAAGTCGTTATTAAGCCAAATTTGAGAGTTGTATTAAAGGCTGACGCCCAAAAGCTAGACGAAGTAGTAGTTACCGCTATGGGTATTTCACGTGAGAAGAAAGCATTGGGATATGCCGTACAAGACGTCAAATCGGATGCGTTGACACGTGCTGCTAATACAGATTTAGCGGGAGCCTTACAAGGAAAAGTATCAGGTATTGACATCACCCCATCATCAGGTATGCCGGGGGCTTCTTCAAAGATCACGATTCGCGGTTCTCGTTCTTTCACCGGAGACAATACTCCATTGTATGTAATTGATGGTATGCCTATCGCTTCTACCGCAGATGTGAGTACTTCTCTTACCGATGGAGCGTATGGAACGGACTATGCTAACCGTGCTGTCGACATTGACCCTAATGATATAGAAAGTATCAATATATTAAAGGGACAAGCCGCTTCTGCTTTGTATGGTATGAGAGCTTCCAATGGTGTTATCGTTATCACCACCAAAAGTGGTAAAGGAGCAGATAAAGGAAAACCGACTATTACTTTCAGTACTAACCTTTCCTTTGATAAGATTTCAACTCTTCCGGAACTGCAACAAGAATATGCACAAGGTTCAGGCGGTACTTTCGATCCGTCATCTCCTTTCGCATGGGGTCCTAAGATTTCCGAATTAGCTAACGACCCTACCTACGGAGGAAATACAGACAACAGTTACACCAGCCAATATGGTAAACAGTCCGGAAAATACTATGTTCCTCAACTTGCAGCTGCCGGCATGAATCCGTGGGCTACTCCACAAGCATATAACAACATGAAGGACTTTTTTGAAACAGGTGTATCTTGGAGCAATAACGTCAATGTAGCCCAGAGATTCGACAAAGGTAACTACTCCTTTTCTTTGGGTAACACCACCAGTAATGGTATCGTTCCATCAACCGGTATGGATAGATATAACGTGAAAATGTCCGCCGAAGCACAACTCCATCCTAACTGGACTACCGGATTTAATGGAAACTTTGTGACTTCAAAAATCTCCAAACAGTCTACAGCCAACACCAGTGTGGTTGCTACGATCTATAATGCACCCGTCAGCTATAATATGGCCGGTATTCCTTCTCACATAGAAGGCGACCCTTACACACAAAATACATATCGAGACAGCTGGATCGACGATGCATATTGGGCAGTTGACAATAACCAGTTCTCTGAACGTTCACAACGTTTCTTCGGAAATGCTTTCGTGAAATACACCACTAAATTTGGAACTGACAACCACAAACTGGATATTAAATACCAGATTGGTGATGACGCTTATACTACCAATTATTCTGAAATCTACGGATATGGAAGTACTTGGGCGCCTACAGGTGAAGATTCAGAATACCATTACACCGTTAATGAGCTAAATTCACTGTTAACTGCTGCCTATACATGGAACATTAACGAAGAATGGACGTTGGACGCTTTGATTGGTAATGAGTTTGTTGATAAAAAGACAAAATATGAATATGCATATAGCATGAACTTCAATTTCCCGGGCTGGAATCATCTGAATAATGCTTCTGTATTCTCCAATGAGAGCCTATACAACAAGAAACGAACTGTTGGTAATTTCGCAAACTTGTCAGTAGCATGGAAAAACATGCTTTATCTAAGCGGAAGTATACGTAATGATATCGTTTCAAGTATGCCACGTGACAATCGTTCTTTCACTTATCCTTCGGTGTCATTGGGATTCATTTTCACAGAACTGGCTCCCCTGAAGAATAACATATTAACCTTCGGTAAGATACGTGCTTCTTATGCGGAAGTTGGTATGGCTGGTGATTACACTCAAAGCTATTACTATACTCCATCTTATGGTGGTGGTTTTTATATGGGAAATCCGATTGTTTATCCAATTAATGGAGCAATGGCTTATATTCCATATTATAAGGTGTATGACCCTAACTTAAAACCACAAAATACAAAATCTTACGAGTTGGGAGCTGATCTTACTTTCTTAAACGGACTGGTTACTTTGAATTACACCTATTCACGTCAGAATGTAAAAGATCAGATATTCGAAGTTCCTTTGGCAGGTTCGACTGGTGCCTCAAGTATGATTATGAACGGAGGTAAGATTCATACAAACACTCATGAATTGACATTGGGCATATCTCCGGTAGATACCAAAAACTTCAAGCTTGACTTTGCTTTCAACTTCTCCAAAATCGACAATTACGTAGACGAATTGGCTCCAGGAGTAGAAAGTATTATGCTAGGAGGATTTGTAACTCCACAGGTACGTGCCGGGATTGGTGACAAATTCCCTGTAATTTATGGAAAAAGCTACATGCGTAATGACGAAGGAAAGATTGTAGTAGACCAGAACGGACTTCCTATGCAGGGAGAAGATGCGGTGATTGGAACTGTATCTCCTGATTTCCGTTTAGGTTTCAATACAAACATTGAATTATACAAGTTCCGCATTTCCGCAGTATTCGACTGGAAACAAGGTGGACAAATGTATAGTGGTACCGCAGGTGAAATGAACTATTACGGTGTAAGCAAGCTATCAGGTGATATGCGTAAAAACGAATTCATTGTAGAAAACGCTGTTAAAGAAACAGGAAAAGATGCGGATGGTAATTCAATCTATGCCCCCAATGATATAAAAGTAACAGATGCTCAAGCATATTTCACCAGAAGAAGATCAATTGACGAATCTTACATTTATGATAATTCTTATATCAAATTGCGTGAATTATCTGTAAGTTATCCGGTTTTCTCAAAGAAATGGCTGAATGTGAACGTTAATGTTTTTGCCCGCAACATTTTGGTTTGGTCTGAAATGAAAGGTTTCGATCCGGAAGCTTCACAAGGTAATGACAACATGGGAGGTGCATTCGAACGTTTCTCTCTTCCGGGAACAGCCAGCTATGGTTTTGGATTTAATGTAAAATTCTAATTAGCTAAAAAGAAAGATGAA
>OGHB01001185.1_pt1 | contig 10807 bp, 9 predicted proteins | sample 1571451 | NCBI WGS metagenome assembly OGHB01 (sample SAMEA2582071, study PRJEB24529) | metagenome | biome: Human gut stool | place: China | collected 2011
AGAAAAGCGCCCCGGATAAATGCCTTCTTGCAGCACGCATTCTGAATCACCAGATTCCGCACCACCGAAAGGTTTTCCCCGACATTTCCCTGCGCATCCACCATCTTGACCGCCTCCAGCACCCGGAGTGCATTTTCGTGATCGCGCACCAGAAGCGTATAAGAACGGCTCTTTTTTAAAAATGCATTGCGCCGGATCGAAATGTCCGCCTTAATATTAAATGTATTTTTCAATAATGTAAAGTATTTTCGTGCAACCGCTACGTTTTCCGTGTGGATCCGTATGCTGAAATGATCCTCTTCATCGATATGAATCTTGCCGCAAAGGCTCAAAATCGCCGCCAGCTCTGCAATCTGGCAGTGCCTCGCCTTGCTCAGCTGATGCGACAGCTCTTCCTTTACCCGGGCTGAAAATGACAAAGTCCTCTACCTCCGTTTACCCTTTTGTCCGGTTATCCATCTCTATGTCCCGATGTTCCAGTTTAAGCCCTATTTCCGAGTGCTCCTTGAGGCGCTCATAGAGCCGGTTCGCCACCGTAACTGAACGGTGCTTTCCACCGGTACATCCGACGGCTATGACAAGCTGATTCTTTCCTTCTTTTACATAGTACGGAAACAGGAAGTCAATCATGTCATAGAGTTTATCCAAAAATACGTCCGCCGTCCCGCCGCGGCGCACAAAGTCCTGCACCGCCTTCTCATTGCCGGTATGGCTTCTTAAATTCTCATCATAATAAGGATTCGGCAGAAAACGGACGTCAAACACGAGATCCGCGTCCGACGGAATCCCATATTTAAAGCCAAAGCTTAAGATCGTCACAAAGAGGCTGGAAAAGCGCTCGCGCCCCATGAAAATCCGTTCCAGTTCCGCCTTGAGCTCCCGCGTCAGAAGCGTGCTGGTGTCCAGAATATAGTCCGCCCGCTTTTTCAGGAAATCGAGTTTCAGGCGCTCTTTCGCAATACCGCGGTCCAGCCGCTCTTTTCCTGCCAGCGGATGGGAACGGCGCGTTTCCTTATATCGCTTGATCAGCACCTCATCGCTGGCATCCAGAAACAGGATCTCATACGGAAACTGGATGTTATTCCAATCATTCAGTGTTCCCTCCAGCTGTGCCAGCTCGTCGCCGCTGCGGACATCGATTCCCAACGCTGCACAGCTTACCTCCCCGCTGCTGCTCTGCACCAGCTCCGCAAATTTTCCCACCAGCGGGATCGGGAGATTGTCAACACAGTAAAATCCCATGTCCTCCAGCATTTTCAGTGCCGCCGTCTTTCCGGCTCCCGACATACCGGTTACGATCACAAGCCGCATATTGTTCCTCCCTTTTCCATACTCTATATATCTTAATATCTTAAAAGCCCAGCATCTTTACTTCCGTCTCCAGTTTCACCCCAAACTGCTCATACACGCGCTTCTGCACCGTCCCACACAGCCCCGCGATGTCCGAAGCCGTCGCATGGTCGCGGTTGATAACGAAACCACAGTGTTTCTCCGACACCTGTGCGCCGCCCTCCTGATAGCCGCGAAGTCCGGCATCTTCGATCAATTTTCCGGCGAAATAGCCCTCAGGGCGCTTAAAGGTGCTTCCGGCACTCGGATATTCCAGCGGCTGTTTTTCCCGCCGTTTGGCTGCCAGTTCATCCATCCGCACCCTGATCGCTTCCGGATCACCTTTCTCCAGACGGATCCGCGCCGATAAAACGATATATCCGCGCTCCGGGATGCAGCTGTGGCGGTAACCCAGATCCAGTTCTTCCGTTTTAAGCTCTTTTACCTCGCCGTCCGGCGTCATCACGCGCACAGATTCCAGCACATCCTTTAATTCTCCGCCGTAAGCGCCCGCATTCATGACCGCCGCGCCGCCCACGGTTCCAGGAATCCCGGCTGCAAACTCAAATCCGGTCATTCCATCTTTCTGCGCCTCCCTGGCGGCACGCGAAAGCAGCACACCGGCGCCCAGCTCATAGACGCCCGGTTCTCCCTCCGGACAGACCACCTCTGTAAACTGGCTTCCCAGAAGGATCATCACGCCCGGATAGCCCGCATCACTGACAAGCAGATTGCTTCCATTTCCTAATATGTAATACGCTTTCTCTGCCTCCCGGCACGCCGCCAGCACTGCCGCCAGCTCTTTTTCGCCCTCCGGGGTCACAAAATAGCGGGCTGGTCCACCAGCCCGAAAGGTCGTATGTGCGCTCATCGGCTCCTGCTCCCGCACGGAAGCAGCGCCGATGGCATCACAAAGTTTCTGATAAAAATTAGACATATCTATTTTCCTTTATTCATTTCATAACGGCTCCATCCCTTGCAAGTCGGGATTTCCGCACTAAATCACACGAATCAGACTGCGTGAAGCATTCCATCAATCTCTTCTTGCCAGGTTCGCCTGTACCCGCTTGTACAGTTCTTTCGCCGCATTATATCCCATCTTCTTGGTACGATAGTTGACTGCCGCTGACTCTACGATGATTGCCAGGTTACGTCCCGGACGGATCGGGATTGAATGGCATACAATCTTGTTGCCAAGGAACTCGGTATACTGATCTTCCATGCCAAGGCGGTCATACTCCTTGTCCTTATCCCACTCTTCCAGCTTGATTACCATGTCAATCGACTGTGTATCCTTTACGCTCTCTACACCGAACAGCGTCTTGACATCGATAATGCCGATACCGCGAAGCTCGATGAAATGACGGGTAATATCCGGTGCCGAACCGATCAGGGTTTCATCGCTGACGCGGCGGATCTCGACCACATCATCGCTGACGAGACGGTGACCGCGCTTAATCAGTTCCAGCGCTGCCTCACTCTTGCCGATACCGCTCTCGCCCATAATCAGGACACCCTCGCCAAATACATCGACCAGTACGCCGTGAATGCTGATCATCGGCGCCATCTTGACGTTCAGCCAGCGGATGATCTCCGCCATCAGATCCGAAGTCGTCTTCTCCGATACCATGCACGGAACCCCATAATGGTTACACAGCTCCAGCACTTCCTCCTCCGGTGCCATGCCGCGGCTATATACCAGACATGGTATACCCGAAGACAGCAGTTTGTCAAACATTTCCCGGCGGCGCTGCGGAGTCAGGGTCGAGATGTACGCATTTTCCACATAACCGATGATCTGCACACGGTCCTTGTCAAAATGGTCGAAAAATCCAGTCAGCTGCAATGCCGGACGGTTCACATCCGCATGCACCAGCATAACATTGTCCGTCTCCAGCTCCGGCGTCATATTGCGAAGCCCCATCTTATCGATCAGTTCTGTTATCGTCACTCCACCCATACTTTTGTCTCCTTTTATTTTTACTATTGTCTACATCCTATCACATCTTCCCCTGCTTGTCATCACGGAAAAATATATAGACTGCCTCGGCGGCTGCCCGGTTCATCTGTGGCGCAGCTTCCAGCTCCTCCACGCTCGCCTCCCGGACTGCTTCGATTGTCTTGAACGTCCGCATCAGAGACTTACGGCGCGCTGGTCCGATGCCCTTGATATCATCCAGCACGGAGCGCACCTGCTCCTTGCCCCGGAGACTCCGGTGGTACTCGATCGCAAACCGGTGCGCCTCGTCCTGAATCCGGGTGATCAGCTGAAATCCTTCCGAATGGCGATCGATTGGAATTTCCACATTCTGATAATACAATCCCCTCGTCCGGTGGTTATCATCCTTTACCATGCCACAGACCGGGATTTCCAGCTGAAGCTCTCTTAATACCTCCAGCGCGATATTAACCTGTCCGCGTCCGCCATCCATCATCAGCAGATCTGGAAAACGCGTAAAACTTCCCATCGCCAGATCGCCGCCCTCGGCTTGCAGTTTCTTCATCTCCTCCAGACCATGGGAAAACCGCCGCAGCAGCACCTCGCGCATCGAAGCGTAGTCGTTCGGTCCCTGAACCGTCCGGATACGGAATTTGCGGTAATCATTGCGTTTCGGACGTCCATTTTCGTAGACAATCATCGAACCGACCGACTCAAAACCGCTGATATTGGAAATATCGTAGGCTTCTACCCGCTTGATTCCCGAAAGCCCGATCCACGATCCAATCTGATTCATCGCCCCGATCGTCCGGAGCTCCTCGCGCTTGATCTTCTCCTTATCCTGGGAGAGCACCATCTTCGCATTCTTCTCCGCCAGCTCGACCAGCCGCTCTTTCTCGCCCATCTTTGGCACGACAAAGCGCACCTTCTGTCCCCGGCGCGCCGTCAGAAAGCTGGCGATAACCTCCGCGTCCTCTAACTCCTCCTGCACCCAGATCTCATGCGGCACAAACGGCGTTCCCGCGTAAAACTGTTTGACGAAGCTGTTTAAGATTTCTGCCTTGCTCTCCGATCCGGTCAGATTCATATGGAAATGTTCCCGCCCAATAAGCTTGCCATCGCGCACGAAGAACACCTGCACAACCGCATCGCGCTCATCCTTCGCCATCGCGATAATATCCCGATCTTCCATGCTCTGACTCGTAATCTTCTGCTTCTGCGCCACCTTTCTGACACTGTCAAGCAGATCCCGGTACTCAATCGCCTTCTCAAACTCCATCGTCTCGGACGCCGTCCTCATCTTTTCTTCCAGATATTTCATGACCGGCTCATACTGTCCATTTAAAAACCCGACCGCCTGCTTCACCGATTTCTGATAATCTGCCTGTGAAATATACCCCTGACATGGCGCGTCGCACTGGTGAATATGGTAATAGAGGCACGGACGGTCTTTTCCCATATCCTGCGGCAGCTTCCGGCTGCACGCCCGGATCCGATATATCTTCCGAATCAGCTCGATTGTGTCTTTGACTGCCCCCGCGCTCGTAAAAGGACCAAAATACTTATTTTTATCCTTTTTCATCTGGCGTGAAAACAAGATCCGCGGGTACTCCTCCGAAGCCGTCACCTTGATGTACGGGTACGTCTTGTCATCCTTGAGCATCGTATTGTAGCGTGGGCGGTGCTCTTTGATCAGGTTGCACTCCAGCACCAGCGCTTCCAGCTCCGAATCCGTCACGATATACTCAAAACGTGCTATCTTCGAGACCATCTGCCTGATCTTCGCCGTCTTATCCCGGCTGCTCTGGAAATATTGGCGGACTCGGTTTTTCAGGCTGATCGCCTTTCCGACATAGATGATCGCGTCCTTCGCATCGTGCATAATATAAACACCCGGCTGCCCCGGCAGTTTTTTCAGTTCTTCTTCTATTTGAAACATCTCAAACCATCCTGTTTTGTAATCTGCTGCCACCACGTTTTCTTACGGCACTTTCGGTTCCAAAAGTGCCTACCCGTGAACAGTTACCCAGACTCTTCTGCCAGACAGCCGCTCACTTTCCATACCGCAGGCGCGGTGCATCGTACCTCTGCTGCATCCGGATGCACTGACGGATCGCGTCCAGCTCTTCCTCCACGCTTCCACCGACCGGATTCATATCCAGACAGAAGCAGAGACTGTCGAGATCCCGCTTGTCCACCTTGCCGCTCATTCTCTGGAGCACTTCCAGCCTGCCCTCGGTCGTTTCCTGATCCAGAAATTCTGCCACAAGCGGATGTAGCTCCGGTTCCTCCTGCGGTATGTCCCAGGAATGAGTGGCTGCGTCAGACATTTACGAACGGCGTACACCTTCATTTACGACATGAGTCGTTCTGGTTGTCCTTATTTCCTGCTGTTTCGAATTTTCCCACGGCCCCGCCGCAATCCGCTCAAACCGGTATCTCTGCGCCGCCTCCGGATATTTTACCCGATCTACCTCTTCCATAAACATAGAAAGCGGTCTAACCCAGACGCCATATTCTCCATAGAGCGCCTGATAGACAACCATCTTTTCCCCCGTTTCCGAGTGGGTTGCCACCGCCAGAATCTGATATTCTTTATTTTTAAAATGCCGGTACCGCTCGCCCGGCTTTGGAATTTCCCGCATGAATGCTGATACCTCCTTAAAACATCTCGCTAAGTATTCACATTATATCATAAGAACGTATTCTCACCCGTCCACTCACGAACCCGCGCTATCGCGCTCCACCGCCCTGCTTCGCATGGCTGTTCGTTCGTTAATGGCGCAAGAAAAGAATATGTCTGCTTCGCAGCCGCATTCTTTTCTTCTGCGCTCATTATATCACATTTTGTATGCCCTTTTCTGTTTTTTATCAATTTACATCCAGATTTTCTTTCCTCCATCCCCATCGCCTGTACACAAAAATTTTCGCCAGAAAATATTACATTTTCGAAAACCAAATCCGTCATTTTTCCGATTTTAAATTTTTTTTATTTTCCCTCTACTCAAATAGACTTTTTTGTAGGATAATAGAATTAATTGTGATTCTTTGCGGTCTGCTGTGCTGCGTTCATTTCACACAAAGAGCATCGACATAAACAACTGCGAATGGCAGTCTGTGCCGGACATGGACTGTGACCTGGCGGCGCAATCATCCATACAAACATATGATTTTCATCCCACCAGATGGAAACCGGCATCTGCCCCCACCGCGATACCGGTATTCTGTGCGGGACGAAACTAAGAACGGAGGATTAGATGAAAATCGGTTTTGACAACAACAAATACCTGAAAATGCAGTCGGAACATATCCGTGAGCGTATCAACCAGTTCGGTGATAAGCTCTACCTCGAATTTGGCGGAAAACTGTTCGATGACTACCACGCATCCCGGGTTCTTCCGGGCTTTGCACCTGACAGCAAGCTGCGGATGCTTCTGCAGTTAGCGGATCAGGCGGAGATCGTCATCGTCATCAGTGCTGCGGATATCGAGAAAAACAAAGTACGTTCCGACCTCGGCATTACTTACGACGTAGACGTACTCCGTCTGATTCAGTCCTTTACCGACAAGGGACTCTATGTTGGAAGCGTTGTAATCACCCACTATTCCGGGCAGAACACTGCGGATGTCTTCAAACACAAGCTCGAATCCATGGGCATCAAGGTTTACCGCCACTACACCATCGACGGTTATCCGGGCAATGTTCCGCTGATCGTCAGCGATGAAGGTTATGGTAAAAATGATTACATTGAAACCAAACGTCCACTCGTTGTTGTCACCGCGCCGGGACCGGGAAGCGGAAAAATGGCAACCTGCCTTTCCCAGCTCTACCACGAGAACAAACGCGGCGTCAAGGCTGGATATGCCAAATTTGAGACCTTCCCGATCTGGAATATCCCGTTAAAGCACCCGGTCAACCTGGCATACGAGGCAGCAACCGCTGACTTAAACGATGTCAACATGATCGATCCGTTCCATCTGGAGGCTTATGGTGTGACAACGGTCAACTACAACCGTGATATTGAGATCTTCCCGGTTCTGAGCGCTATTTTTGAGGGAATCTACGGCGAGAATCCGTACAAATCCCCGACTGATATGGGCGTCAACATGGCAGGAAACTGCATCATTGACGACGAAGCCTGCTGCGAGGCATCCCGTCAGGAAATCCTGCGCCGCTACTATCAGGCATTAAACCGCGTTGTCAAAGAGGATGCCGGCAAAGAGGAAGTTTATAAGATCGAACTTCTGATGAAGCAGGCAAAACTGACCACCGATATGCGTAAGGTTGTTCCGGCTGCCCTGAAACGCGCCGAAGAAACCGGTGCTCCGGCTGCTGCCATCGAACTTCCGGACGGAATCATCGCCACTGGAAAGACAACCAACCTGCTCGGTGCTTCCGCTGCCCTGCTTCTGAATGCTGTCAAGGTACTCGGCAATATTCCGCACGATGAGCACCTGATCTCCCCGATCGCGATCGAGCCGATCCAGAAGCTGAAAGTCGAGTATCTCGGAAGCCGCAACCCGCGTCTCCACACCGATGAAGTTCTGATCGCGCTGTCCATGTGCGCCGCTACCAACAAACACGCACAGATCGCCCTGGAACAGCTTGAAAAGCTGCGTGGCTGCCAGGTTCACACTTCCGTCATGCTGTCGGAGGTTGATATCAAGACCTTCAAACGTCTCGGCATTGAACTGACCTCCGAGCCGGTATATGAGCATAACCGCCTGTACCAATAATTGAATAATCCTATATAAAAAGAATGTGCCGCGGAGCGCTTTTTTGTCATAAAACGAAGTTTCCTACGGCAAAATAAATAACGGCTGTATCTCAGCAAAACAGAACTCATAGATTTTTCGTAACTGTTCAGTGCCTTCACAGTCACGCGCAGACCTACTGAACAGTTACGATTTTTCAATATATGAATTCACATTGCTGAAATACAGCCGTTCTATTTACTGTATAAATATTTCTTTTATGCTATACATCACTTTTATTTCCGGTCGAACGAGCTTCCACCGCGCATCTCATCCTGATTTGGACTCTCTGCTGCTACAGCTTCTGCCGATTTCGGTGCTTCATCCGCCAGTTTTGCTTCCAGATTCTGCTGGTTCTGTGGGTCTTCCGCGTTCGTTTCTTCCGCAGTCTTTATCGGCTGAACCTCATCGCCTGTCTTCGCAGCCTCCGGCATCTCAATCCGGCTCTCGCCTTCCTGTTTCTTTTCCTCCAGCTCCGGGATTCCCTTTACCTCATGGAAAATCTTCATGAATTCTTTACCGGTGATCGTCTCTTTCTCAATCAGGAACGCCGCAATCTTATCAAGCGCCTCGCGGTTTTCACTCAGCAGGCGTTTCGCCTCCTCATAAGAAACCTTCAAAATATGCATGACTTCCTTGTCAATCTCTGCCGCCGTCATATCACTGCAATTCAGGACAGTTCTCCCGTTCAGATACTGATTTTCCTGGCTTTCCAGACCCATCAGACCGAACTTCTTGGACATACCGTACTGGGTTACCATCGCACGCGCGATCCGGGTTGCTTTTTCAATATCATTTGACGCACCTGTCGTTACCGTATCAAAAACGATCTCCTCAGCCGCACGTCCGCCTAAAAATCCGACCAGCATCGCGCGGATTTCCTTCTCGGTATTTAAGTACTTCTCTTCCTCAGGCACCTGCATGACATAGCCAAGCGCACCCATGGTACGCGGCACAATCGTGATCTTCTGTACCGGCTCCGAGTCCTTCTGCAGGGCGCTGACCAGCGCATGACCCACCTCATGATACGAAACAATCTGGCGCTCTTCCTGGCTCAGGATGCGGTCTTTCTTCTCTTTGCCAACCAGAACCAGCTCAACTGCCTCAAATAAATCCTTCTGGGAAACGGCTTTCCTGCCATTCTTAACGGCTGTGATCGCCGCCTCGTTCATCATATTGGCAAGATCCGCACCTACAGCGCCAGATGTCGCCAGCGCGATCTCCTCGAAATCAACCGTCTCATCCAGTTTTACATCCTTGGAATGTACCTTTAAAATCTGCACACGCCCCTTTAAATCCGGCTTATCCACGATAATCCGGCGGTCAAAACGTCCCGGGCGAAGCAGCGCCGGATCCAGAATCTCCGGACGGTTCGTCGCCGCCATGACTAAAAGACCCTTGGAGGAATCAAATCCATCCATCTCCGAAAGGAGCTGGTTTAACGTCTGCTCACGTTCATCGTTGCCGCCCAGACGGGAATCACGGCTTTTACCGATCGCATCCACCTCATCGATGAAAATGATACACGGAGCCGACTGCTGCGCCTGCTTGAACAGGTCACGCACACGGGATGCGCCGACGCCGACAAACATTTCCACAAAATCTGAACCGGACAGAGAGAAAAACGGAACCTTCGCCTCTCCAGCTACTGCCTTGGCAAGAAGTGTTTTACCGGTTCCTGGCGGTCCGACTAACAACGCACCCTTCGGCAGTTTCGCACCAATCTTCGTATATTTTCCCGGGTTATGCAGGAAATCAACAATCTCCGTCAGAGACTCCTTCGCCTCATCCTCGCCTGCCACATCCTTGAATGTAACACCGGTCTCTTTCTGTACATATACTTTGGCATTGCTCTTGCCGACACCCATTATGCCGCCTCCGCCGCCCATGCGCTTCATCATCATATTGAAAATGACGAACATCGCTGCAATCGGAAGCACCCACTCAAGCAGAAGCATGATAATACTGCCTGTCGCGTCCACTTCTGCCTGTTCATAGGTCGTAACACCAGCTTCATCCAGCTTCTTCTCCAAATCTGGATCGTTAATCGGAATCGTGTAGTACTCCATTCCTACCAGATTTCCGTATTTGCCCTGGCTGCCGCCATATTTCTTCGAATCTTCCTTCGGCGTGATCTGAATCTTTCCATTGCCAATCACAACCGATTCTACCTCGTGATCCTTAAGCATCTGATTAAACTCGCTGTACGGCATCTTGTGCGTGCGGCTGCCCTGCCAGAGGTTGTGCATCATCGCCACGCAGAGAAGCGTAAACAGCATCGTCATGATCAGCACTGCATAATTCTGACCGCGGGGATTTTTTCCATTTTTATTCTGGTTTCCCTTATTATCCATACACTTTCTCCATTCTGTGTCACTGTACATCAGGAATCTGTCACATCAGGTTACTCAAAAGCCCTATAAATCTGCCGCATCTGCTTCTCATCCGGCTTCATGCCCGCTTTTCTTCCCCGTCAGCGCGCAAATTTCTGCGTACTCTTATCCATTATAGTGGCAGATTGCCTATAAATCAAGAAGTGAAAATATTAAAAACTTGTGAACTCCTTATAAAATATAGGTGTTTTCTCTGCATATATGAAATGCCATCAAAACTATCCGCTGTGTATCTCTTCCCGATACAGTTACCTCGTCACAGTTATTCGAAAAATTGCTTTTTCAAAAGTCCCTATTTACATTTGTGTGTCTGATGTATCAACAGTATAATGATACGTTTCACGAATTGCGTATGCAATTAGAAAATCAAGTAGTCCAAATTCCATAAAATG
>OGHB01001188.1_pt1 | contig 10750 bp, 6 predicted proteins | sample 1571451 | NCBI WGS metagenome assembly OGHB01 (sample SAMEA2582071, study PRJEB24529) | metagenome | biome: Human gut stool | place: China | collected 2011
CGGTTTGCTGATATGCTCTTTTTATTATCCCGGAAAAACGGGCTGCATAGCCCTCCTCTTCCGGAGCGCTCCCATAAATTCGCTCCCACTCACAAAGTTGAAGATTCAAACGTTCGTTCAGATCAGCCATAGTGGTATATTTCGTCATGCTGAAATCTATGTGCAGCACCGGATAGACATTCCATTCTTTCTCCAAACGTTCCATTGCCAATCCTTGGAACAAGTCTTTTCTTCCCCGAAAATAAGCGTCCAAAGTGGAAACCAGCAAACTTTTCCCGAAGCGGCGGGGGCGACTTAAAAAATAAACCTTATTGGTATTAGCCAACCGATATATCAACTCCGTCTTGTCAACGTATACGTTGTTATTATTACGCAAGTCTTCAAAACTCTGTATCCCTATCGGGTATATTCTAAAAGTATTATTCATAATGCCTATCCTCTTTAAAATGAAATATAGACAAATATAGGTATTAAAAGACAAACATCAAACAGTACTATACATTTTCTCAAATCTTATCGGCATTTACAACCATAAGACAGGAAGGACACCCGACTATTATCTCATAACAATACCCGAACCATTGCTATTATTTTACATAAGCACACATTTATATTCCTACAGAGTTGTAAAAAGCAGTTATTCTTTTTAGTATTATTACAAACCTTCCTATTTATTTTTTTATTTTTTATTAACCCCTACATACTGTTACACTCCTTAACAGTATCAACTTGTAAAGCTGTAACTCAAATTTAACCTTATTGTAACACAAAAATAGTGGCACAAAGCTTTGTTAGTTTCGTAAAATAAAATATCTTTGTTTGCTAATTACTTAAATCGAAACGTATGATAACAAACAATTCACAAGAAATATTAACTATTTATTTAAAAACGCTAATGAAAAATCTAACTTTTCTCAAACTGTTCGTTACGACGATGTTTGTAATGGCTACAGCATTATTTGCAGGTTGCGTTGACGATAACGACGACACTGAAGCTCCACGTTTGGAGGTTTCTCCAAAAACGTTAGTATTTGATACCGACGGAACCCCGGTAGAGGGAAGTCAATCTTATTTTGAAATTTCAGCAAACCGCCACTGGACAGCAACTGTACTGGACGATAAAACCTGGGTGACACTTTCCAAAATGGAAGGTGACGGTTCTGACAAAGTTCAGGTGAGTATCCCCGAAGGTATTACAGACGAAGCGAAAGTCCTGATTCAGATTTCTAACAAGGTAGGAGTGCTGATGAAAGAGGAAGTTACGATTAGAAGCGGAAACATTGTTCCGGAAGTTGCTATTTATAAAGAAACATTCGGAACTGCAGAACAAATAGATAAACAATGGCCTCTGGTCGCTGACTTCAATGGTTGGGTCAAATCAGGGGAAGGTTCAACCAATGTAAGTTATGAAAGCTCAGGCAATGTATCTTTACGCGAATCCGGAAAACTAAGTGCAGGATATGAAGGTGCTTCCGGTAATGCCAAAGTGTTCTTTGGAACTAAGAGCCCAATCTTCATAATTAAAGAGATTACATTGAAGCCTGACCAGACAAACCTCAAGCTAGGATTTGGAGCAAGCTATTCCAAGAGTATAAACGGAGGAAATTATGACAATACATTTAAGCCCGAAAGTTTCCATTTCTACCTAAGTAAGGATGGCATAACTTGGTCAAGCGCTATCCAATATGATTACAAGCAGGCAGACGAATTCTGGGTTTATGTAACTTCTAACTTTACACTGAAACAAGCAGTGAATACTCTTTATATTAAGTTTGCTGCGGATATTGAGTCAGGTTTTGCAATAGATGATGTAAAACTCTCCACCGGCAATGGCGGACAAGAAATTGATTTAGGTGGCGGTAGCGAACCGGAAGAACCTGCAACAGAAATTACAATCCCAGCCATTATTGAGATGATGTCTACTGAAGGAACTGTTATTGATGCCAATGCCGATCGCTACTTTGAAGCGGTTGTACAAAATGATATTGAAAACGGGAATTATGTAAATAAGAACCTCGTTCTTGCAACAAAAAATGCTACAACAAGCGGAAATGGCGTTATGCTATACGGAAACCTTGCTGATCCAAAGGAACTTGGAGTCACAAAAGGAGACATAGTTAAAGTTACTCTTAAAAAAGGACTCGCAAAAGCTCAACTTTATAATAAACTTTATGAAGTGACTGGAGGGCAGAATGACGTTTGGGCAACTATAGAAAAAACTGGCAATAAAGCTACTATTAACCCAATTACAATCGAAGCAACTCAGTTGCTAGATTATCAAAGTATGACTGTCAAAATAGAGAATGCAAATCCTAAAGTATCAGGAGTATGGGGTGTGGCCCCAGGAACCGTCATATTTACTGCTGCAGGAACCGACTTTACTGTATTTACAAAAACAGGTGCCACTGGATTCGTAAACCAACCATTCAAGCCAGTAGATAATGGTGGAACTGTAACAGGAGTAGTTACTTTATATAATGGTAATCCCCAACTTGCACCACAAAGTTTAGATGATGTCGCAGCATTCAAATCCACAGATCCAACTATTGTTTCAGCCAATCCTAAATCAATAGACTTCCCTAATGAAGGAGGTGCTGAAGATATAGAAGTTACAGTTGTAAATTCTGGAGATAAAACATTGCAGATAAACGGATTATCAAATCCTTTATCTGCAAAGATTGAAGGGACTAAAATTACAGTTACTGCAGCAGCTAATCCAAAGAATAGTGTAGAATCACAAACTTTGAAAATATCAATAGAGGGAGGTAATGAAATAGAAGTACCCATTACAATCGCAGCTAAACCTTCCGGAAATGAGACTATTATCAATTTGGATTTAACAACAGCCGATAATTACCCAGACAATTTTCCTGTTGGTTCCAAAGAAAAGAAAACAGAAGCAGCTCTATTCAAATTTGGAGAATATGAATATACAGTCTCACCTTCCACTTCCGGAGGATATTATCAAATAGCAAATAGTGGCAAAGTTTATATCTTTTTTGGGAAAAAAGAAGCATATATTGAACTTCCTTCTATTCCAAATAAAAAATTGACTAAAGTCACACTCACAAGTCATACTGGAGCTGCTAAAGCTACTAAAGTAGGAATTACAGATACAAATAATAATATAGTAAAAGGTGGGGAGGCCATTGCTAAAGATGAAAACCATGTATTTACATACAATTTATCAGGAACAATAATAGATACTAAATATAGAATTTATATTGCAAGTGATGCCAATGCTCAGTTAGGTGGGTGGACACTTGTATATGAATAACTTATTATACGAAACCAATATTCTTGGCAAGATTATTTTAGTCTTGCCAAGAGTTAATCAAAATTCAAATGACATCACCTTCCAAATACTACGCAGCAGCAATAAAGTCCGTATTCTTTACGGTGCTGATACTGTGTGCATTTGCGTGTAGCAATAACGACGACCCGGTATCCCCGACCGAAGACGGAGAAGCATATTGGAAAATATCTTCGACCGTGAAATCAGTTTCCGGATCATCAGCAATCATTCTATCCGGTAAAACCGGTACGGAATGGCACGCAGAAGTGACCGAAGGAACAGAATGGTGTTCTTTCAGTAGTAAAGATTATAATATAACGACCAAAAGTGGACAGATAGCAGATGGACTCAATGTACTATACGTATATTATAAGACCAATTCTGGAAAAACTCAACGAAGAGCACAACTAACGTTGCGTTTTGCAGAGAATACTCAAAAGACTTTTGATCTGGTACAGCTAGCAGAATCCCAAGAGAATCTGCCGGCGTTTAACTCATGGGCCGAGCTACCTACTAAAGTAGAAAACACTAACTATCAATATGTTACTCACTATGGACTCTTAAACAATCAAACAATTCGTAACTATTCGATTTGTTTCGATAAAACTAAGAAAGCCGCTTTATGGGTAGCATATCCGATACATGACGCCTACTTAAGAAAGAATGTAGAACGTACCAATCGTTGGGCTTTCGACCCTATTGTTCCTCAAAGTTTCCAGGCAAATTGTGTAGAGCATTCTTATAAAGGTAGTTATGACCGTGGTCATCAGATAGCATCTGCCGACCGCGTGTGTACAGATGAAATGAATGCGCAGACATTCTATATGTCGAATATGACACCACAGCTTGGTTCCCTGAACCAACAGATGTGGGCGACTCTTGAAGGAAAAGTCCGCAGTTACAGTTGTAGTGATACATTGTATGTAGTGACCGGAGCTTATTTCGGTCCCGGAGCAACTACAACCACAGACGGTGTAGGTAGTTCCGTACCCGTTCCTACAAACTATTTCAAAGTACTGCTACGCACAAAAAGCGGTTCTACGAATAAAAAGGTGCAGGATTGCTCACCCAACGAATTAATATCTATTGGTTTCTGGGTAGAACAAAAAGGCTATGGAAATTCTATACCGAAAAGTATTTGCACAACAGTAGCTGATATTGAAGAAAAAACAGGTTTTACATTCTTCCCCAAAGTAGATAGTTCTGTGAAGCAACAGATGGATCTCGCTCAATGGGGAATAAAATGAGATACAAGCTTATGAAGAAACAATTATTTTGCACCATATTCTTTGTACTGCTGATTTCCGTTTGTTTTGGTCAGAAACCATACAAAGTGGTATTCTATAATCTCGAAAACTTCTTCGATACGATCAATGATCCCGAAGTTAAAGATGACGAGTTTACCCCCGAAGGACCCAAAAAATGGAATACAGCCAAGTATAATAAAAAGCTTGGCAATATCGAACGAGTATTGTTCGGTATGGCAGCTATCGACAAAGAGTATCCAATCGTTATCGGAGTATCGGAAGTAGAAAACCGGAACGTACTGGAAGACATTGTAGCTACCCCCAAGCTGGCACCGGGTAATTATCGGATCTCACATTTCGATTCACCCGAAGCCCGTGGAGTAGACGTAGCTTTCCTCTACCGTCCGGATGTATTCAAATTGGAAGGACAATATCCTGTAAAGACCGTCATTCCTTCATTGCCGGACTTCAAGACTCGCGATATCCTGACTATGTGGGGAACCATAGAAGACGAACCGTTCTTCTTTATGGTAGCTCACTGGCCCTCTCGTCTGGGAGGAAAAGATGTTTCAGAGTTCAAACGTATTGCGGTCGGACGCCAGATGCGCAGCATCGCAGACTCTGTACTGCAGGCCAACCCGGCAACTAAAATAGTGATGATGGGTGACTTCAATGATGATCCGACAGACAAAAGTATAACCGAAGGGTTAGGAGCCAAATTAAAAATGAAAGATTTGTCTGCCGGTGATTTATACGCCCCGTATGCCGATATGCTGAAAGCCGGTTACGGTACATTAGCTTACGGTGATGCGTGGAACATATTTGATAATATTGTTATATCTGAAAATCTTGCCAAAGGATCTACCGGAAAACTGAAAATACAAAAAGCTCCCGGATCAAAATTCTACGGCAATATCTTCAAACAACATTATATGATACAAAAAGAGGGACAATACAAGGGGTATCCACTACGTACCTATGTCGGAAATAATTTCCAAGGTGGATTCAGCGACCATTTCCCTGTATATATCTATATAAGCAAATAAAACTGAAATATTTATGAAAATAAAGAGTTTTCTAATCATGGTATTATCTTTGATTTCGCTGACTGTCGCTGCACAGAACGGCGGAATCAAGGGTAAAGTCGTATCACGTGCCACGCGTACGGCTATTGACGGTGTGAAAGTCACTTTAACACCGGGCAACGTCACAACGACAACTGACGAAAAAGGTAACTTCATATTTGAGAGTTTGAATAAAGGTGAATATTCACTGGCTTTTGAAGCGGCAGAATATGAGCCATTGTCCATTGCGGTCCGGGTAGACAAACTGATAAGGGACATTAACAATGTAGTGTTAGTACCCGACAATCAATCTCCTACTGTGGACGATGCTATTTTTGCAGAATTTGATACGGAGACTTTGGACGATGCCCAATCATTGCCTTCATCACTGTCGGCATCCAAAGATGTATTCAACAACATCGCTTCCTACAAATTCAGCGAGATGCGTTTCAACCTTCGCGGATACGACTCACGCTATACTGATGTATACTTGAACGGTATCCTGTTCAATGATGCACTGACCGGATATTCTCCTTGGTCATTATGGAGCGGGTTAAACGACGCTACCCGTAATCAGGAAGTTACTTCAGGATTGAATATGGGAGAAATGGGTATTGGTAGCCTCGGCGGTACAACCAACATCAATACGCGTCCTTCACAAATGCGTAAAGGATTCCGTGCCAGTCTTGTAAATGGCAACTCAACATACCGTTTCCGTGGTATGGTGACGTATGCCTCAGGACTGCAAGATAATGGTTGGTCATACGCCTTCTCCGTTTCAACCCGACAGGGAGGTAACTCTTACGCTCGTGGTGTATATTACAATGCATTCGGATATTTCGCTGCCGTAGAAAAACAATTCAACGACCAACACCGTTTGGCTTTGAGCGTATTAGGTGCTCCGACAGAAAGAGGTACTCAACAAGCTGCCACTCAGGAAGTGTATGATCTAGTCGGAAACAACTATTACAACCCGAACTGGGGTTGGCAAAGCGGTAAACGCCGTAATGCACGTGTACGTAATTATCACGAGCCTATCGCTGTATTGAATTACACTTATGACATCAACGACCGTTCACAACTGAACGTGGCTACTTCCGTACGCTTCGGAGAGAACGGTTATTCGGCACTTACCTGGTATGCCGGTCCCGACCCACGCCCCGACTATTACAGATATTTGCCTAGCTACTCTAACGGGACTACTTACGGTGCCTGGTTAGATGAAGCATGGCGTGCCAATACGGATAATATCCGGCACATTAATTGGGGACAACTGTATGACATCAACCGTAATCAGGAAGAAAATGCAACGTATGGTCCGGGACACCGTTCTATCAATATGATAGAAGAACGCCATACCGACCAGTTGGACTGGAACTTCTATACACAGTTCTCTCATACGTTCCGCAATAATTCCAGAATAAACGGAGGAGTAAATTTACGCCGTAACCGTACGGAGTATTATAGCGAAGTGAAGGACCTGCTCGGTGGCGATTACTGGGTAGACATCGACAAATTTGCCGAACGTGACATGGGCGGATTAAATCCGATTCCTTATCAGAACGACATGGAATATTATGAAAAATACGGTCATGCACGCGCTGCCAAAAAAGGAGATAAATACGGATATGATTACTACGGAAATGTACTCAACGCACGCGCATGGGCTCAGTATGAAATGAGTTTCGGCAAACTGGGTGTCAACCTGGGCGGCGAGATCGGTCATGCTTCTTTATGGCGTCACGGGTTATGGAAGAAAGGTTTGTTCCTGGATGACTCTCAAGGCGACTCTAAGAAACTTAATTATCTGACTTATAAATTAAAAGCCAACTTCAGCTATAAATTCTCGGCAGCGCACTCTATCGAGGCTAATATCATGTATATGCAAGATTCGCCGGAATTTCAGTCCGCATTTGTATCACCGCGTACACGTAACGCCGTTACTCCGGGACTTTCCGCAGAAAAAGTATTCGGTGTAGACGGTTCCTATAATTTCCGTTTAGGAGAACTTAGGGCACGTGTATCCGGCTATTATACCAAGTTTATGAATCAGAACAAGGTTCTTTCTTACTATGACGACGTAGAAGCCACTTTCTCCAACTTTGCGATGAGCGGCATTGACAAACGTCATTTTGGTGTGGAGGTTGCTGCTTCTATTCCGCTCGACGCCGGATTCTACCTGAACGGTGCACTTAGCTGGGGACAATATACATACGATTCGAATCCCAACTACGTTCAGATACAGGATAATAGTGGTGAGATCAAAAACGAAGGTAAGGTATACTGGAAAAACTTCCGCGTAGAAAGTACTCCGCAGAAAGCAATGAATATCGGTTTGTCTTATCGTGGTCCCAAGAATATCTATGCTTCACTGGATTTGAATTATTACAGCAATATGTACATATCCATGAGTCCGCTGTATCGTACAGATGCGGTATTGACTCCGGGTATGACAAAAGAAGATGTTGCAGAACTCCGTAGCCAAGAGAAATTCAACTCTGCCTATGTAGTAAATGCCAGCATTGGTAAGAACTGGTTTATCAAGCGCCAGTACACTCTTGGATTCAGCCTGGAAATGAAGAATCTTCTCAACGACCAGGACATCAAGACCGGTGGTTACGAACAGGTTCGTTTGTTGAAGAACAAAGATACAAGTTACCAAACTTATCAGCCATTTGACTCCAAATATTTCTATATGTTTGGTTCGACTTACTATCTGAATCTTTATTTCCGCTTCTAATCTGTAACGAATAAAAATGAGAACTATGAGCAAATTATTAAAAATATGTATGGTTGTAGCTGCTGTACTCAGTTTTACCGGTTGCTACAATGACTTTGATGATCCTGCACCGGCTAAAGTCTGGACAGAGGCAGATTTCAACAAAGACCAAATCATTACAATCAAACAGTTGAAAGATATATATTATGCCAAATATGCTCCGGGATCAACTGCCGGACTTGGCAAATATGTAGAAATCACAGAGGATTATGTAATCCGTGGTAAAGTAATATCAAGCGACCAGGCCGGGAACGTTTATAAATCTCTTTATATCTATGACGAGACTTCCCAATCCGGCATCGAACTAAAGCTAATGGTCAGCAACTATGTGTATTATCACATGGGACAGACTATTTATGTGAAGACCAAAGGAATGGCTCTCGGCAACTACCGGTATATGATTAGTCTCGGTATGCCGCCTACGGAAGCGGATATTGAGAAAAACTATGCAAACCGCAATCTGGAAAACCAACTGTTGATAAACGAACATATCTGCCCGGGTGCTATGGGAGAACTGACGGAGAATGATGTTTTAGTTATTACTCCAAGCAACTATGAAACAGCACTCAACGACGATGCGCTGGGACGCCTGGTTCGTTTCGAAGGATTAACCTATAAAGAAGGTACATCCGGTAACAACTTCTATCCTTCCTATCTGGAGGCTATTTATGAGAATGGTAAAACCGAGGCTACATACACTAGCAAGTCTTATATATCCGAAGGATTAACACCCACGTATGCATATAGCTATAATAACCAACGTTATTATGGTTCGGCATGGTTCTCTTATGGCGGTACAACCACCGAAGATAAGGGTAACTACATTGTACGTGTAAGCGGATATTCAAACTTCGCCCTACAACCATTGCCCGAAGCCGGTGCAACGGGAGATATAACAGCCATTTATACAAAATACTCTTCCAGTTCAGGCGGTTTCATCACTTACCAGTTACTGGTGAACAGTTTTAATGACATTAATTTCTAAGTATAAGATACACATTAAACCCAAAAGGAGAAAACGATCATTGTTTTCTCCTTTTTTCATTTTATTATTCCGTACTACCGTAAGTATCTTTCTTAAAGATAGAAGAACAGCAACAACACAAAATTACAGGCAATCACTACCCCGAATCCCCCTAAAATCCAAGGACGGAGCTTGCTTCCCTTCCCGGCGAAGAACAAAGCATAGAACAGATTCACCATTATATTACTGATGATAGCCTGCATACTGCAAGCAGTAATAATCAGTGCGGCAACGCTACCGGTATTTTGCAACAAGTTCAAGATAAAAGGAGTAATATCACTAAAGCCGGATACAAAAGAAAGCAGATTCAATCCACCTGTACCTGCGTAGACTAACGTATAATGAGTCAGCACTGTAAAGATTACAAATAATACGGCAAAGATTAGGGCAACCTTAAATTCCAGCGGGTTACTGCTATCATCGTCTTCCGGTTCGGCATCCGAATCTTTAGGACGTTTCTGCCGGGAATGAATAAACCACCCTACAGCCGCAGCTATCACCGACATAATCAGCAAGTACGGATAAATAGACTGGAAAATCTCCCGGCTAAAAATCAGTATCAGTATCATAAAACGCAGGAACATCATACTGACAGCAAACAGCATGGCGGCAACATAGTCGGTAGCTTCCTGCTCCGACGCTTTCCGACTTTTACGGGCAAGTACCGAGATCGTAGCCGTACTGCTATACAGCCCTCCGATAATGCCGGATACCAAAGTGCCTGACTCATGGAATACATATCTTTTCAGCAGATAAGACAGATACGAGATGCCGGATACCACAACCGTTGCCAGCCAAATGGAATAAGGAGTAAGATTGATATCAGGAATCAGGTTCTTGTTCGGCAACATAGGCAATATGATACCACTGATAGCAAGGAATTTCGCCAGCGTAATCATTTCATCATTCTTCATACGCTGAGCAAATTCGGTAAACGTATGTTTCAGTTCGGTCAAAAGAAGCACCGTCACAATCACCATGACGTAAAACCAGGAAGGTTGAGTGGCTACGATAGGAGCCATGCAATAGGTAATCAACGCAATAATAATGGTAGTAACACCAAAAACATGAAACTGAGACTGCTTGACGTAATAGTTCAGTCCCAACAACAATCCCAACACTGCACCGCCTCCCATAAACAGACGCATATCGGTAGGGTCGAGTATATAGAGCAGATACCCCAAGATTCCGATAAAAGTAAATGTACGGTCGGTCCCGAAAAGGGTAGTTTCACCCTCACGCTTCAAACTGATTCGGCGCTGCGAAAGCCCGATTAGTAAAGAAAATATTGCTGTCCGCTAAAACTCAAAAGGGCATAAATATTCCGCCCGAAGCCCTCTA
>OGHB01001189.1_pt1 | contig 10748 bp, 7 predicted proteins | sample 1571451 | NCBI WGS metagenome assembly OGHB01 (sample SAMEA2582071, study PRJEB24529) | metagenome | biome: Human gut stool | place: China | collected 2011
GCCCCAGAGGCAACTGAAGAGCAAATTGAACGCATCGTCAAAGAGGCGATGGACAATAACTTTCACACGGTAATGATTAACCCCTACTGGGTTGAAAAAGTCCACCTACTTCTGAAGGGTTCTTCTGTCAAAACGGCTTGTGTAATTGGATTTCCCCTCGGGGCCAACACCACCAAAATCAAGGTTGCTGAAGCTACAGATGCCATTGAGAATGGTGCTGATGAGTTGGACATGGTCATGAACATCGGCGAAATGAAATCTGGTCACTTGGATAAAGTGGAGCAGGATATCCAAGCAGTCGTTGATGTCTGCCACCAAAATAAGCGTGTTATTAAGGTCATCATCGAAACTTGTCTCCTAACTGATGACGAAATTGAAGCGGCCGCTAAGATCGTTGCTAAGACGGGGGCTGACTTTGTTAAAACCTCGACTGGTTTCTCCACCCAAGGCGCCACCGTCCACGCTGTCGAGATTATGGTCCAAGCGGTCAAGGGGACTTCCACGGCCGTTAAAGCCTCTGGCGGTATCCACACCCCTGAGGACGCCCAAGCAATGATTGATGCGGGTGCTACCCGTTTAGGAGTCAGTCACAGTCTTGCCATCATCGGCAAAGCATAGGAGGAGTCGTAACATGAAGGAATTTAACCTGAGCCATGAAATGTTTTCCGCCGCTACGTTTGACCTTTACGAAGACGACAACTTTAGGGTATCAACCTTCAAGTACCCCTCTGGTGTTGAAGCTCTGAAGGTGTCCAACAGCCGGGGTTACCTCACTCTCTTACCGTTCTATGGTTTGATGGTTTGGGACGCTGTTTTTGATGGCATCACCTTGAAGGAAAAAGATGGTTTCAGTCAGCCACTTTTCGGTAAGCAGATCTCTGACACTTACGGTGCCTTTGAATTTACCTCCGGCTTACTGGCAAACGGGAACCCTAGCCCCGAGGATAACCACGTTCAACACGGGGAGTTTGCAACGGCACGCATGGATCACGCAGCACTAGTTGTTGATGATGATACCATCACTGTTACTAGCGATTACGAGTACATCAAGGGTTTTGGTGACCACTACCTAGCCACCCCATCAGTTACGATGCGCAAGGACAGCGGCCTCTTTGATATTGAGCAGCACGTCAAGAACCTGTCTAACTGTGCCCCAATGACCTTGCAATACATGTGTCACCTTTGCTACGCCTACGTTGATAACGCAACAATGACGTCCAACATTCCTGATGAAGCCTTCCAGCTACGGACCTCCGTCCCGGCCCACGTTCACCCAACTCCAGAATGGATGGCCTTCACTAAGGAATTAGAGGAGAGTGGCAAGTTAATTGACAAGCTCGATGACCCAAGTCACTACGATCCAGAAATCGTCTTCTTCTCCTCCGACTTAACTAAATACACTGACACCGCAGAATTCCGAGTTGACCTTGGAAATGGTCATAACTTCTTAACCACTTACAAGACCGCCGAGCTACCAATCGTTACCCGTTGGATTCTTTATAACGGTGATCAACAAGTCAACGCTTTTGCCCTACCAGGAACTTGCACCCCGGAAGGCCAATTAGCCGCTAAAAACGCCGGCACTCTTATCACACTCAAGCCGCAAGAAGAACGTCACTTCCACGTTGTTACTGGTTTAGAAAACTAACCACCTCGCTTGTTTTAAAAAGGAGTGAAGAACATGACCCACGATATTACTGTAATTGGCTCCAACATGATGGAATTAACGACCGATATTGACCGCATGCCTAAGTTAGGGGAAACTGTTAGCGCCCCAAGTTTTCACATGGCCTTTGGGGAAAGGGGGCTAACCAAGCTTACGCCGCCGCTCAACTAGGCTCCTCAGTGGCCATGATTTCAAAGGTGGGCTCCGACAGTCTTGGTCAAGCCTACTTGGAACACTTCCAACAGAGCGGCATTGACATTACGGGCGTTAGCGTCGGTAACCAAAGTAATGGAGTGGCGCCATGCTTCATCCAAGGCAATATGAACAGTATCATCGTGGTTCAAGGGGCTAACAGTGAGTTAACGCCAGACGTTCTTGATCAATACACCGATCTCATCAAAAGCTCCAAAATGGTTATCTTGCAACAAGAGATTTCGCTGGCAACGGACTACCGAGCCATTGACCTAGCTGAACAATTCCATGTTCCGGTGATGCTAAACCCAGCTCCCGCGAATGATAACGTTGACTTAGAACACATCACCAAGTGCGAGTTTTACTCTCCAAACGAAACGGAACTCGGTCGTCTCACCCACCTGCCGGTAGAATCTATCGACCAAATTAAAGACGCTGCCCATTCCCTTGTTGACCAAGGGGTTAAAAACGTAATCGTCACAATCGGAAGTCGAGGAGCACTCTGGGTTTGTGCGGATCATGAAGAGCTCATCCCCTCTTACAAAGTCAATGCCGTTGACTCCATCGGGGCTGGCGACTCATTCGTGGGGGCCTTTGCCCACTACTACACGAATGGTGAAGACATCCCAACTGCCTTAAGGCACGCCAACGCCTACGCCGCCGTTACCGTAACGATGTCCGGAAGCCAAACCTCGTACCCATCCGCAGCCGAATTACCTCAGCTACAAGAGCAACTGGGCATCACCGTCGACCCGACTCAACTTGCTTAACTGAAACAAAAGACCAGTGGTTCAAATCTGCGAACCACTGGTCTTTTTGTGTCATAATCTTATTTTGCATTCTTTTCCGCCATCCGGTTCAAATAAGACCAAATTTGTGGTCGATACTGGCGAAGCCCATACAACGCTACCAAGTAGATAACGATACACAGCCCAATCCAAACCGGATTCTGGGAAATAAAGGCCGCGAATATAAGGGCGTTTACCGGCCGGGCAATTAGATTGAAGCTAGTAATCAAGACTACCCCGGCTGGAATCGCCACCCCATAGTGAGAAACCGTACCGGTGTAGATAGTTCCTAACCAACTGGAGGCGTACAGCCCCAATGAGAACCAAACAATTCCGTTGGCAATCACCTTTAAAATATTGCCACGAGTAACGGCGACGATCGATTCAACCATGAAGGGCAACGATATTAAATCAACTACCGGTAGAGTCCGATTCCCCGGTAAGATGAAGGCGATTACCACCATAATCGGTATTAGAATCACCCCGGCAATGATTGTAGCTGGCTCCCCGTAACCAACCCCATCATCAACACCAAGGAACCACCGTTTTTTATCGTGAATAGCATCGATTTCTTTTCCTTGCTCAGCCACTTCCTTTTTGCGATTCTTGTCAATCTCTTCAGCCAATGGCACGAAGGCTTTGGCAAAGACTCCGGTCACCAGCGGGAAAATTGTCATTACGGCAGCTAGCTGCACGGCAAACTGGAGGATTTGTCCCCACGCTTTGATAGTTCCTAAACTATGGAGATTCCCTAGGATACCGATAATTAACCCTAACAACGCCCCTAAGGTCGTCGGTTCCCCAAACACGCCTAACTTATTCTTAAAGTATTCCGGAGTCACCTTAACCTTGTTGAAGCCGAGTAGGTTCCACAGTGGATCCAAAAGAATTGCCGGGATGGTCTGCTCAATGTTATGCGGGGCCGCCACCGTAGCGTTTTTGACCCCATAGTAATCTGACCATCGATCTGCCTGAACTTCCGCCAACACTAAGGAATACAGGAGCATAAAAAAGGACAACCCCATCGACAACCAAAAGTTGTGGGTAACATAGTAGGCCATCGTCCCCCAAATCATGAAACCAAAGTTGTTCCATAAGTTAGAGGCCATAAAGACTTTAGTGATTCCCAAGGCAAAGATCAGCAATTCAAACAGAAGCCCGAACACAAAGAAAGCCAGGCCTACAGTTGACCCAAAGCTAGCTAGAGAACCGGCTTGCCAGCCAATGTCGACCACCGGGAGTTTAATTCCGGTAGTACTCACCATCTGCTTAATAATCTTAGTGACCACCGGTGTGAATTCTGAAATGATCCAACCAAAACCCGTCAGCCCCACCCCGGCGTAAAGGGCGCTCATCATTGCCATTTTGGGTTGAACCTTTAAGAAAAGGGCGATGATAAAAATCATCACCGGGACGATAACGCTAGCCCCAAACGCCGTAAAAAAGGCATTGACATCTTGAAACATATTTTCCACCCCATCTGCTAGTGTACATTGAAAATAAATATATAAATCCCTCGATAAATCATTAGTGCTAATGTTATTCTAACTCTAGAAGAAAGCGTTTCCCAACTAAAAGCCGTTATTTTACCGGATAAGACGCTAACTAATTTAACATATTTAATTCAACTCTCTAAATTTTATGCACTCGAGGGGGCAGCATCGTGGAAAAACTAACAATTAACGACATTGCCAAACTAGCGGGGGTTTCAACGGCCACCGTCTCCAACTTTCTAAACCACAATTACGGCAAGATGTCTGCCAAAACTCGTGCCCACGTGGCTAAAATTATCACTGAACATAACTACCACCCCAATAGCGTCGCCCGCGATCTCGCAAAAAACGACAATAAAACAATCGGGGTTTCAATTGCTGACATCACCAATCCCTTCTCCGCCACCGTCCTTTCTGGAATCTCGGCGGTTTTTAATCAAGCGGGTTACCGGATAATCTTCACCAATGCTGATAATGATCAGGATACCGAAACTAGCAATATCCTACGGCTCCAAGCTCAAAACGTGGCTGGTATCATCATTGATCCAGTTAATCCCGACAATCCAATTTACCAGACTCTCTCCAATAACGACATCGTGATGTTTGACCGCCAGATGGAGACTCTAACCTTTGATTCCGTCGCCACCAATGATACGGAGGCAGTTGAAGAAATGACCAAGCGGATGATGATTGCAGGCTACGACGAACTCTACTTTGTCTCTTGGCCACTAGAAAAGGTCAGTACCCGTATCAAACGGTACCAGGGCTTTTTACGTGCCACACGTTACCCTGACGGTACCCATCTAATTCCGGTCCCTTACCCTGGTCAATCAGAATCGCTAGTAACTTTCCAAACCCAAATCAAACGGATCATGGAGCAGCGCGGGAATAAGAAAGTGGGTTTCTTTACGATGAACGCTAGCGTCTTTGTCCAACTACTGCAAACCATGCAACACAACAACTACACCTACCCGACCAATTACGGGGTCGCCACCTACGAAGAGTTTGACTGGATGACCGTCATGCGTCCCGGGATCTCTTGCATCCGTCAGGACTCCCGGCGAATTAGAACCGACGCCGCGAAACTCTTGAAAAAGAAGTTGGAAACTAAAGAAGGGGGCGTTCCAACCACCCACATCATTCCAACGACCCTGATTATTCGCGATAGCTTTTGATGGAAGTGCGAACCAACCTCCTCAACAGGCCGTTGAGCTAAGCTAGGGCAGGGGTTAATGCGGTTAAACATCGTTCTCTGCCCGTACTTAGCCACTAGGCCTGTGGTTGGGGAGCACGTTATCCGTCTAACCTTCATCAATACAGTAACAAGCTGGGAGAAAGCTCGATTTTCTCTCAGCTTTTTTGATGGGACAAAAATTCCTCCACCGCTAAAATTTGCATCCCCCCAGATTTGGTGACACGACAAATATTTAGATTTGCGCAAAACGAAAGTGCGTACCAACGCCGTGGGCTAGGCTAGATCAAATGGTTGGTGAGCCAACACCGTTCCTTGCCCGTACTTAGCCACTAGGCCCGTGGTTAAGACCGCGTAATCTTGCGTAAATTTTCAGATTTGTCCTGTCCTCATTTTTCGCGCCAGTATAACACCCAGGTATTTTCCGTTGGAGTCCATTCAAACCTAACCAAAAAACCAGACCAATCAACATCTGATCGGTCTGGCACGGCAATTGATTTAGTTAGTAAACATGGCGGGGTTGGCTGCCACGCTCTTATTCATTCGGGTCAACGTTGTGGCGACGGGCTGAAATTTGGTAAAAGACCAGTGCCACGATAGCAAAGAAGAACGGTCCAGCGATCGTCCAAAAGGCGGTCTGGTAGTCGTGTTCCAGTAGTGGTTGAACGAAGGTAAAGAGAATCCCGACGATCAGGATAATTTCCACCACCACGACTAAAATATTGGTCCACAAAAGGTTCTTAAAGACCACGAACGGGTAGTCCAGGTTCTTCTTTTTGAAAAACGGGAACGCCCCGACCAAGAAGAGGTACGGGAAGCAAGTGGAAACGTTGGCCATGTCGGTCAAAATCGTGTAAAAGCCCTGAGCGGCATTACCCCCGAAGGCCACTAAGAAGGCGATTACGCACACGACGATCGCCTGTAGCCACATGGCGTTAGCGGGCATCCCAGCCTTATTTAGCTTGGTCAACTTAGCTGGCCAAAGCTTCGGGTCGGACCCCAGGATAAAGGCCTTAATTGGCGAGTACATTAGGATAAACAGGGCACCTAAGAAGCCGACCGTCTGAGCGATCGCCACGATCCGGGTCATCGTTACCCCAAAGCCTAAGGCCGCGGCGTGCGACCAGCCGAGGGCGGTCCCCATTTCAACCCCAATATCATTGAAAATGGCGTAGGTAACGTTCCCCAGGTTGGTGGCGTTGGTCCCCAGGTTATCGTGGTAGTTAACCGACCAGCCGACCATGAAGATCATCAAAACGTAGGCGCCGATCGTAAAGACCGAAGCAATGATCAACCCACGCGGAAAGGTCTTTTGCGGGTTATCCATGCTGTCGGTTACCGACCCCAGCGATTCCATCCCCCCGTAAGCGAAGATGGCGTAAACCACGAAGGAAACAATGGCGATCGGGGTTTGGAACTGCGGGTTGGGCGAAGTGATAAAGGTCTTGAGGCCATGAATCGGTTCGGCCAACTGGAAGTGGTTGGCAAACAAGACGGTGAAGGACACCACGATGAAGATAATGTTAACGGCAATTGTGAAGATCCCACCGAGCGACCCGATCCGGGCGATCGCGTTCATCCCCCGCGACGATAAGAAGGTGATCGCCAGGATTAAAATGATCCCCAAGATCCCGATCGTTTCCGTCGACGAGAGGCCCATCACCCGCCAAGACTGGGTGGTGTCCTTTCCAGAGATCAGGGCCGAGAAGGTAATCCAGATCCGCGAGGACGTCGAAACCATCCACACGATCCAGGACGCCAGCCAAACGAAGGTCCCAACAAAGGCCCACCGTTCCCCAATCGAACCGGCCAGCCAGGAGTAAATCCCCCCCTTAGCTTCCTTAAAGGCGGACCCGTACTCGGCCATCATTAAGCCGCACGGGAAGAAGAACAAGATCCCGGCCAAAGCGTACCAGATGATACTGCCGTACCCCATCTGCAAGTAGGCGTTGGACACATTCCCAAAGCCAAAGATGGCGGTGATGATCATCGTAACCAGCCCGAAGGTCGTAATCTTCTTGCTGGAACCATTGTTATCCATCAAAATATCCTCCAATCGATTTTAAAAAATAAACATACGCCCCTATTATAGTCCTATTTGACTAGATTTAAACGAATAATTATGCATTTATGATTGAGTACGACCCAACCATTGGGCAGGCCGTGGGCTAAGGATAGGCTACAGGTTAGCGCGTCAGCGGTGTTCTGTGGCCAGACTTAGCCACTAGGCCTGCGGTTGGGGAGCACGTTATCAAGAAGTATGACCTAACCTTCTCGACAGGCTGTATGACTAAGCGAGGTACGTTATCTGTGTAATAGTGAAAAAGACCATCCCGAGGCGGAATGGTCTTTTTCACATTTTTTACACTGTTAAGTACATTAAGCGTGTGCGTGGGGCGCCGTTGGATGCGAGTTAGTGTTAGATGTGGCGGAGACGGTGGACGTAGCTACCGGCTTGTAGCCCTCTTCGGTCAGTACCTTGACGTACAGGCGGCGCCAAGAAATGACGCACCAAACACAAAAATAAATGTCCAGCAGAGTAGCAAGACCGTTCCCAAAACTACCCAATAAGAACATCAAGACAAGTCCTACTACCCAAACGTAAAGCGTGTATTTGAAGATTTCACCAAAGAGGCGGGGTGTTTTATAACGGGACGTACACAAAGCATAAATCCAAGTAAAGATCGCTAAGTAGGTTGGTCCGTCGTACTTATCCTCTTTTACGTCACCGGCAGCGTTGACCATCTTAATGTCGTCCTTGTTGCTTTCGAAGTTAACCAGTTCCTTGAGGTCCTCTTTAACATTAATTTTCATGGTGTTCTCCCCCTTTTCCCTGCGATAGTCCAGATCCCCAATCCTTAATTGACCTAACACATAAAATAGTGACTTTAAACTACTAAAACACCTTTTGATAATTTTATTTATCTTACTTCTAAGATAAAATTAATAATAAAAGCTTCAACTCCTCTACATTAAATAATCAAAATTATTATTTTGTTTTGCGTAGTATTTCATTTTGACAACAAAAAAAGACCACCCCGAGGCGGGATGGTCTTTTTCACATTTTTTACAATGCTGTTAAGTCAATCGTTGTTACTTGAGGCCCTTCCAAGTCCAAGCTTCAACTTCTGGTAAGTCCTTACCTTCAGTCCGGATGAAGTGGTTGTGACGAGCAACCATGTCGTCCATCTTTTGTGCGAAGGCAACGGCCTTTTGTTCGTAACCAGGTACGCTCAAGATAGCGTCCTTGGCCAAGTGGAACCGGTCAAGTTTGTTCAGGACACGCATGTCGAATGGAGTGGTAATGTCACCATTTTCTTCGTAGCAGTGTACGTGAAGGTTGCGGTTGTGACGTGGGAAGAAGAGACTTTGGATCATGTCACGGAAGCCGTGCCATGCAAAGATCACTGGCTTGTCAGCAGTGAAGTAACGGTCGAATTCTTCGTCGCTAAGGCCTTCTGGGTTCTTAGCAATCGTCATCAACTTCATGATGTTGATCACGTTGATGTAACGGATCTTCAGTTCTGGGAAGTTGTCGTGAAGCAGGTCGATAGCGGCCAGAGCTTCTTCAGTTGGTTCAGTACCAGCGGAAGCAAAGACAACATCTGGTTCTGCGCCTTGGTCAGTGGATGCCCAGTCGATGTAGCCGAGGCCGTTAGCAACGAGTTCAGTTGCTTCATCGATGGAGAACCATTGGAGACGTGGGTGCTTGGAAGTAACCAGCACGTTGATGCATTCACGGTCACGGAAAGCCACGTCAGAGACAGCGAGCAGGGAGTTCGTGTCGGCTGGCAGGTATTCCTTGATCATGTCTGGACGTTCCTTTTCGTAAAGGTGCGTCAACAGACCTGGATCTTGGTGAGTGTAACCGTTGTGGTCTTGTTGGAAGACCGTGGAAGTGTCCACGAAAGTCAATGCTGGGTAGTCGTGACGCCAGTATTGTTCCTTGGCCTTACGTAACCACTTCATGTGTTGAGTCAGCATGGAGTCAACAACACGACCAAATGATTCGTAAGTTGCGAAGAACCCGTGACGACCAGTCAGGGTGTAACCTTCGAGCCAACCTTCAGCTTGGTGTTCGGAAAGTTGGGAGTCGATGATCCGACCAGTGTGGCTCAGATCTTCGTCGTTTGGTTCGTGGATATCTTCCATCCAAGTCCGCTTCCCGCTGTCAAGGGCAGCGTAAAGACGGTTAGACTTAGATTCGTCCGGCCCGAAGCCACGGAAAGTAGTTGGGTTAAGTTCGATCATCTTAGCGATGTACTTACCCCATTCGAGCATGTCTTGGTGCATTTCAGTACCGTGGTTCTTCACGTCAACGGCGAAGTCACGGTAGTTAGGCATCACGAGTTCCTTCGGGTTAACCCCACCGTTAGTGATCGGGTTAACAGCCATCCGGCGGTCGCCTTCTGGAGTGTTAGCAACAACCTTTTCAACCGGAGCACCGTTTTCGTCGAACAGTTCTTCTGGCTTGTAAGACTTCATCCAGTCAACGAGCATGTCCTTGTGTTCCATGTCATCTTGGGTCACCGGAATCGGAATTTGGTGTGCACGGAAGGAGTTTTCGATCGGGTCGCCGTTCAAGTCCTTAACCGGACCAGTCCAACCCTTCGGTACACGGAAGACGATCATTGGCCATTGTGGCATGGAGTCGTCATTGTTTTCACGAGCGTGCTTTTGGATAGCCAGGATGTCTTCAACAGCGGCATCCATAACCTTAGCCATTTCTTCGTGAACTTCCATGTGTTCCTTGAGGCCATCAAATTCGCCACCTGCGTATGCAGATACGAAGTAAGGCTTCCAGCCCATCCCTTCGAAGTACTTAGTCAGTTCTTCGTCGGACATCCGGGAAAGGATGGTTGGGTTAGAGATCTTGAACCCGTTGATTTGAAGGATTGGCAGAACCGCACCGTCAGTGATTGGGTTGATGAACTTGTCAGAGAACCATGAAGCAGCCAATGGGCCAGTTTCGGCTTCCCCGTCACCAATTTCAACCGCAGCAATTTGGTCTGGGTTGTCAAGGATTGCCCCAACACCGTGGGAAAGGGAGTAACCTAATTCCCCACCTTCGTGAAGGGAACCTGGCGTTTCCGGTGCGGCGTGAGAAGCAGTTCCACCTGGGAAGGAGAAGTGCTTGAACAACTTAGCCATCCCGGCTTCGTCTTGGGTGATTTCCGGGTAAATTTCGGTGTAAGAACCGTCCAAGTAAGAGTTGTTAACCATCACTTGGCCACCGTGACCAGAACCTTCAATGTAGAACATCTTCAGGTCGTACTTCTTGATAACCCGGTTTAAGTGGGCGTAAATGAAGTTTTGCGGAACAATCGTCCCCCAGTGACCAATTGGCTTCGGCTTAACGTCAGAAGCCTTGAGTTCTTGGCGTAACAGTGGGTTGTGCATCAAGAACAGCGTACCAA
>OGHB01001194.1_pt1 | contig 10695 bp, 4 predicted proteins | sample 1571451 | NCBI WGS metagenome assembly OGHB01 (sample SAMEA2582071, study PRJEB24529) | metagenome | biome: Human gut stool | place: China | collected 2011
TGGAGCTTCCACACGTGAATTCAGTGGCGGTGGTGGTCAAGGAGTCTATCAAGGATTGGTTGATGCATTTTTCACAAGAAGGGGATTACCTATTCTTGAGGATGAATCTTATTCAGAAAAGGGATTCTCGGAAAATGTAGATAAACGTAATACTAGCTGGTCTTATGGTACCGGTAAAGAGGGAGAAATAACTGCTGCCGGAATCTATAAGATGTATTGCAACCGCGAACCTCGTTTTTATAATGCTGTTTCTTTCCATGGATCTTGGCAAGAATGTGCGAAGCGTCCGTATGACTTCTTCTACAACGGAAAAGACAATATTCGTACCAGCTCGCCTCATGATGCTCCTCAAAATGGTTATTTGGTTCGTAAGAGTCTTTGTATGACCGATAACAAAAAAACAGGTGTATATACTAGTCGTCAAGGTTTCACTTATCGGTTGGCTTTCACTTATTTGGATTATGCCGAAGCTAATAATGAGGCCTATGATACAAGTGCTGCCCGTGAATTGTGCTTAAAATATTTAAATAAGGTAAGAGAACGGGCAGGTGTGCGTCAGTACACATTTGACGCTGTCTCTGACTTGGATGAGAATTTTATACATATAGAGAACACGCAAGCAGCTGTGCGTAAAGTTGTCAAAGCTGAACGTCGTGTAGAACTTTGTTTGGAGAACAATCGCTGGTACGATCTTCGTCGTTGGAAAGATGTGGAAAATACACCGGAAATGATTGGTGATGATTATGGTATGAATTCAGAGGGAACTACCAATGAGACTTTCTTCAAACGTACCGTTTATCAGACTCGTGTATGGAAAAGATGTTACTATTGGATGCCAGTCTTTATTGATGAATATGAGAAGAACCCGAATTTGGTGCAAACTCCGTTCTGGCTCGAATAGTGAATAACAATCAATTATTTAATGAAGTAAAAAATTATGAAGAAGATATTCTATCAAATAATGGGGTTGTGCAGCATATTAGGAGTGGCGACAGCCTGTAATGAAGATCCAGAGTACTTCACGCTGGACGAACAGCCTGACGAGATGCATATTGTAGCTTCTACCGATAAGCTGGTGTTGGATAAAGGAAAGGAAGACGAAACTGCGATAACCTTTACTTGGGATGCCGCTAGTAGTCCGGTCAATGAGACTGACTTAGTGACCTACTCGTTACGTTTGTATGCTACGGCAAATAAAAGTGCAAATAATACCGATTTTTATGAATTGGATACTGATCGGAAAAAGAGTTTCACGCATGATGAACTTAATGCTATTATTGGTACTTGGGTGTTGCCGGGGCAAGAGGTTAAAGTTACTGCACAAGTCGTTTGTACCGTTCATAATGCGGACAAATACATAAAGCCGGAATCGTCCACGGTAGAATTTACTGTGTCGGGTTATGAGAAGTATCCTACTTATATTTACATTCACATGACAGATAATGAGGGTAAAGTCTCAACTCAACGGCTAGGACAACGCAACATGGGAACCGGTATTTATGAGGGTACATTTGATGTGACTCCTTGTGCGTATCATTTTATTACAGTAGCAGGTGGAGATTATCCTGCCTACGGTAATAGTGGAGATGGTCTTCATATGGTCTATTTGAATGAGGGTGAAATTACAGAATTTACTAATACAGAAACAGGACGTCGCACTTTCATTGTGGACACTAATAACGATTATAATGATTGCCGTATGATGGAAATTTTAGAACTACCTGTTCCTGAAACAATGTATATGGTAGGTAATGGTTGTTCTGTTGGTTGGACTCTTAATAGTGGTGATGGTCTTTTCAAAATAGAGAATGCTCGTAATCCACACCTGTATTCTTGGACAGGTGAGTTCAATGCTGGCGGTGAAATAAAAATCAGTCTTGGAGGTTCAAGTTGGGGTGAAGATCCGTTCTTCTTTGCTCCGGAGGCCGCTACCGATCCGTTAACAAATCATGACTTGACAAAGTATCGTCTGGAAAAAGATGGCGGTGACCTCAAGTGGGTTCCTACTGTAAGTGGTCGTTACAAGTTTACTTTCTGTTTGGATGTGAAAGATATGCATACAGAGTTTGTTCCTGCAAACTAATAAAAGAATGGAAGCCGGAAGAATTCCGGCTTCAAAACTTGAATACTATAAATCTTGATTACAATGAAACATTTATATCGTTTGGTAGTATCTTTACTACTATTTGTGGGCTTTCAGTCTTGCGTTGACGAAAATGGGGCCGGTGTTCCTTCACCTAAAAGTTTAATTATAGAGGCCGATGAGTATACGTTGGACATGACAGATCTTACCACTCCTCAATTTATAGCTTTCCGTTGGGTAGATGTAGGTAATGCCACTTATACGGTAGCATTTACTAAAGCCAGTGATTCTGATACAGAGAATATTGTCACAGAAGTCTTGAACAACGAGGTGACAGTTGAAGAAGAACTTAATGTGTTGAGTATGACCATAAGTAAAGTTCAATTAAAAGACTACTTGACAAAAGCTGGCTTTACACAAACAGGTACCTATGATGTTGTTATTAGCATCACTGCAACTCCTATTGATCTGTCTATTTCTACTGCTTTAGCCGAAGAAGGCAGTGTGAAAACGGCTGTCATTCATGTTACCAGAGATTGATTCTGTGTAAATTCAAACATCTCTTCTTTCTTTTTTTGTATTTTTGCATGAAAAGTGGAAGAGATGCCTTAATATTCTAAACCAAACCAATTATTCATTATTCAAAATTCAAGCAGATGAAGAACTTTTACTTGTTCTTTTTGATAACTTTCTTTTCAATTTCCTTGGGTGCACAAGAAAAATCGAATAACGTTGCCTATGAGGATACGAATGTACGTTTTACAGTCATTTCTGACGGTACAATTCGTATGGAGTATGCTCCTGATGGTAAATTCATTAATCAACACTCTTTCTTGGCTGTAGAACGTAATTATCCGGCAGTTAAATTCAAACTAAAGAAAGGTGCATGGATTGAGCTTTCTACCTCTAAAATGAAACTGCGTTATAAAAAAAATAGTGGTGCTTTCACTGCCGAGAATCTTCAGATTTCTTCGATGAAAGGGTTGACACCTGCTTTCGTTTGGAAGCCAGGTATGAAGCAACAGTATAATCTGAAAGGCACGACTCGTACACTTGACGGATGGGACGGGGATAAGTGTTGGGGGCACAAAGCGGATTTGGAAGATGGGCTTCTTGCTAAAGACGGGTGGACTTGCTTAGATGACTCCAACAATTTTCTTTTCGATGGTGATGCGGATAACTGGAATTGGGTGAAGACTCGTGAACATGTTGAGGGGGCTCAAGACTGGTATTTTATGGCTTATGGACATGATTATAAAGCTGCATTGAAAGACTATACTCTTTTTGCCGGCCGTATGCCTCTTCCTCCCCGTTATGCTTTCGGTTATTGGTGGAGTCGTTATTGGATGTATAGTGATCATGAATTGCGAGAATTATGCAAGAATTTTGAAAACTATAATATTCCTTTGGATGTGCTTGTAATAGATATGGACTGGCATTATACAGATAAGGGACGGGGGAGTTGGACCGGATGGACATGGAACAAAGAGTTGTTTCCTGATTATCGTAAACTCCTTAAAGATTTGACAGCTGACAATGGACTACGTCTTTCCCTTAACCTGCATCCTGAAGAAGGAGTCCGTAGTTACGAAGAACAATATGAAGCTGTGGCGCGTGATAATGGAGTGGATCCGGCTACTAAACAGGAAATACCTTGGATATCTTCAAAAAGTATGTTCAAGAATGTTCTAATGCCTATGAACAATGCCGGAATAGATTTTTGGTGGCTGGATTGGCAGCAGGAACCATTTGATAAAGAAGTGAAAAATCTAAGTAATACTTGGTGGCTGAATTATATATTTTTCTCCCAAATGGAGCGTGAACGTCAGACGCGTCCATTGATTTATCATCGTTGGGGAGGACTTGGAAATCATCGTTATCAGGTGGGCTTTTCGGGTGATACATTTATTTCCTGGGCTAGTCTCGATTACCAGACTTACTTCAACTCTACTGCCAGTAATGTACTTTATGGTTATTGGAGTCATGATATAGGAGGTCACCAGGGTGTAGACCATATTGATCCGGAATTGTATGTTCGTTGGATGCAATTTGGCGCTTTTAGTCCTATTTTACGTTCACATAGTACGAAGATTGCTGGTTTGACAAAAGAGCCTTGGGTATTTAGTAATGAGGTATCTGATATTTTGCGTGGCATCATTCGCCAGCGTTATAATATGGTACCTTATATTTACACAATGGCTCGTGAGGCTTATGAAACAGGACTGTCACTCTGTCGCCCAATGTATTATGATTATCCGGAAACGCAAGAAGCTTATGATTACCGCAATCAATATATGTTTGGTAATGATGTAATGGTAGCTCCTGCAACTTCACCTATGAAGGATGGTTATACCGAAGTGAAAGTATGGCTTCCGGAGGGACAATGGTATGAATTTGCTTCCGGAAAGACGTTGCAAGGGGGACAAGTATTGACTCGTTATTTCGCTCTTGACGAATACCCCATTTATATTAAAGCAGGTGCGGTACTGCCGATGTACAACGATAAAGTGATGAATCTGAACGGTAAGGATGAAACGATTGTTTTGAATGTTATTCCGGGTAAGACTTCTTCTGAATTTACATTGTACGAGGACAATGGCGATGATAAAAATTATCAGAAGGAATTTGCTACGACTGCTATTCACTCTGAAAAGACGGGCTCAAAACTGACGCTAACTATTAGTCCGCGTAAAGGTTCTTATAAGGAAATGCCTGCACAACGTTCTTATCAGGTAAAGGTTCTTGCTTCGGCTATACCTGAAAGTGTGACAGTAGACGGACAGAAACAAGATTTCGTTTACCTGAATGAAGAATTCGCTCTGTTGGTAGATATTCCGCAGAAAGATTGTAATAGAGAAAAAGTGGTTGCAATTGAATATCCTGTTTCCGAAGTCAATTTGGATGGATTATTTGGTGCTGCCAAACGTGTAGCTAAGGCGATGGAGAAATTGAAATATCGTAATTCTTATATTGTTTTTCAACCGGACTTTTGCAAATTGGGCAGCATCAAGGAGGCTATACGTTACACACCAGAGAATTTGGATGATTTGTCTGCTGAGTTTTGGAAGAGTTATAAAAACTTGCCTGCCCTGTTGAAAGATGTTCAAAAACTAAATGAGGATGAGGTGAAATGGTTCTTACAGTTGATTAAATATGAACAATAAATAGATTTCTTTTCGTGCTCGCTTATGAATATCACCGAATAAAGTAATATATAATATTATACTTAATTCACAAACCATGAATAAAAAGAAACTCTTGTCTCTCGGAGGTGCCCTGTTATTGGGCACTTATTTCCTTTTCGCGCAGAAACAACCTGTCGACTACGTGAATCCTTTGATGGGAACCGACTCTAAAATCTCGTTATCCAATGGGAATACATATCCTGCTATCGCATTGCCGTGGGGGATGAATTTCTGGATGCCGCAGACTGGCAAAATGGGTGATGGCTGGGCATATACTTACGCTTCGGATAAAATCCGTGGCTTCAAGCAAACCCACCAGCCTAGTCCCTGGATCAATGACTACGGACAGTTTTCAATCATGCCAATGACGGGACGATTGAGAATTGATCAGGAGCAGCGTGCCTGCTGGTTCTCGCATAAGGCAGAGAAGGCAACTCCTTATTATTATAGTGTTTATTTGTCAGAATATAATCTGACAACGGAAATTGCTCCGACAGAACGTTGTGCTTATTTCCGGTTCACTTTTCCCGAAACGAAAGATGCGTATATCGTGATAGATGCTTTTGATCGCGGTTCGTATGTGAAGGTGATCCCCGAAGAAAACAAAATCGTGGGATATACGACACGCAACAGCGGCGGCGTTCCACGGAACTTTAAGAACTATTTCGTGATAGAGTTCGACAAGCCTTTTACTTATAAGGCTTCTGTAGCCGATGGCGTCTTGAGCGAGAATAAGGTTGAGCAGGAAGCCGGACATGCCGGTGCTGTTATCGGTTTCAAAACCCGTAAGGGTGAAGTGGTACATGCCCGTGTAGCCTCTTCTTTCATCGGTTTTGAGCAGGCTGACCGTAACTTGAAGGAGCTTGGCAATGACAATTTGGAAACATTGGTTCAGAAAGGTCAGGATGCCTGGAACAAGGTGCTGGGCCGTATTGATGTGGAAGGCGGAACCCTTGACCAGTACCGTACTTTCTACTCATGTTTGTATCGTTCCTTGTTGTTCCCGCGTGCATTCTATGAACTGGATGAGGCGGGAAATCCGATTCATTACAGTCCCTACAATGGGCAAGTGTTGCCCGGCTATATGTATACGGATACCGGTTTCTGGGACACTTTCCGCTGTCTTTTCCCATTCCTCAACCTGATGTATCCGTCGGTGAACAGGCAGATTCAGGAAGGCCTTGTCAACACCTATAAGGAAAGCGGTTTCTTTCCCGAATGGGCAAGTCCGGGTCACCGTGGCTGTATGATTGGCAACAACTCTGCTTCCGTGCTGGCAGATGCCTATCTAAAAGGCGTGAAGGTGGAGGACGTGCAGACACTGTACGAAGGTCTCATCAACGGTACAAAGAATGTCCATCCCGAGGTTTCTTCCACGGGTCGCCTCGGCTATGAGTATTACAACAAGCTTGGTTATGTTCCCTACGATGTGAAAATCAACGAGAACACTGCCCGTACTTTGGAGTATGCTTATAATGACTGGTGCATCTACCGCATGGCAAAAGAACTGAACCGTCCGAAGAAGGAGCAGAAACTCTTTGCGGAACGTGCCATGAACTATAGGAATGTATTTGATAAGGAAAGCAAGCTGATGCGTGGTCGTAATCAAGACGGCCAGTTCCAGTCTCCTTTCTCTCCTTTGAAGTGGGGTGACGCCTTTACTGAAGGTAACAGCTGGCACTATTCCTGGTCTGTATTCCACGACCCTCAAGGTCTGATAGACCTGATGGGTGGAAAAGAGTCTTTCGTAGAGATGCTTGACTCTGTATTTATTGTCCCGCCCTTGTTCGATGACAGCTACTACGGCCAGGTAATCCATGAAATCCGTGAGATGACAGTGATGAATATGGGTAACTATGCCCATGGCAACCAGCCCATCCAGCACATGATTTACCTTTATAACTACGCCGGGGAACCTTGGAAGGCCCAATATTGGCTTCGTCAGGTAATGAACCGCATGTATACTGCCGGTCCCGACGGTTATTGCGGTGACGAGGACAACGGTCAGACTTCCGCGTGGTATGTCTTCTCTGCACTTGGTTTCTATCCGGTTTGCCCTGGTACGGACGAGTATGTATTGGGCGCCCCTCTGTTCCGTAAGGCTACCCTCCATTTCGAGAACGGTAAGTCCCTGACAATTGACGCTCCGGATAACTCACCGGAGAACATGTATATCGAGTCTCTCAAGGTGAACGGCGTGGATTATTCCAGGAATTATCTGACGCATGGCGATTTGCTGAATGGCGGTACCTTGAGGTTTGATATGGGCAGCCAGCCTAATATGAAGAGAGGTACGCAGCCGGAAGATTATCCTTATTCTTTCTCGAATGAACTGAAGAAGTAAAGAATAGTAATAATATAGTAAGAAAAGGGTTGCCTCGAAAATAAGTTGATATATCATTTTGTTATTTACTATCTGTATTATAGGTGTTTTTCTTGAATCAGGTGGAAATAATTATTTACTTCGTTAGTAATATTGAGCAAAATGATATATCAACTTGTTTTCGGGGTAACTCTTTTTTTTAGGATTAATGATAAAAAAGATACTTTTTCAGTAAGTGTATTTTCATTGTCTGTTGTTTTATATAGGAATGCGAGAGAATGAATCTCTCGAAGTAATTTATTGTATAACCTATAAATTGTGTTTATGAAAGACAATTATGCTTTTCGGAGTTCGACGTTCATGCGGGCTTTATTAGTTTTGTTGTTCATGGCAGTTTCTATCCAGTGGGGCTTTGCCCAGTTAAACCTGAATGTGTCTCGCGGTACATTGGGGACAGTCATTGAACAAATCAAGTCTCAATCCAAGTATCAATTTTTTTATGACGACAAGCTGGCTGCGCTGTCAGTAGAAAACGTTAAAGTGAACAATGTATCCATTGAAGATGCTTTGAATGTTATTCTCAAGGGGAAGAACATTTCGTATAAAGTGGAGGACAACATCGTTTATCTTTCAGAAAAGACCGCTACTTCACAAGAAGGTAAGCAACAGGGGAAAGAGCGGACTATTACCGGAGTCGTATCAGATGATATGGGGCCTCTGATTGGTGTGAACGTATTGGTAAAAGGTACCAGCAATGGTTGTATTACAGACCTGGACGGTAACTTTACGTTGACCACTACAGAAGCGAATCCGGTACTTGTATTCTCTTATATCGGTTATAAGTCGCAGGAAATTTCGGCGACCGGTTCAGCTTCCATTAATGTACTGATGCAGAATGACACGCAGATGATTGAAGAAGTGGTGGTCACTGCCCTCGGTATCAAGCGATCGGAAAAGGCATTGTCCTACAATGTACAGCAGGTGAATACGGATGCCATTACTTCCAATAAAGACGCCAACTTTGTAAATTCATTGAGTGGCAAGGTAGCGGGTGTGAATATCAATGCTTCTTCATCCGGTGTGGGTGGCGTATCAAAGGTAGTGATGCGTGGTACGAAATCCATCATGCAGTCTTCCAATGCACTTTATGTTATTGACGGTGTGCCTATTTTCTCCGGACGTGGTACTGCCGGAGGTAAGGAGTTCGACTCTCAGGGTTCTTCAGAACCGATTGCCGACATCAACCCGGAAGACATCGAGTCTATGTCAGTCTTGACCGGTGCTGCCGCTGCCGCCTTGTATGGTTCGGAAGCTGCCAACGGTGCCATTGTCATTACTACAAAGAAAGGTAAAGAAGGTAAGGTGAGCCTTACTGTCAGCAGCAATACCGAATTCACCAATCCGTTTGTGATGCCGAGCTTCCAAAACCGTTACGGTACGGGAACCGGTGGTGTGATGAGTACTTCAGGAGCCATGAGCTGGGGAGCACCTTTGTCTGCTGCCAATAATTACAATTACAGCCCGAAAGATGATTATTTCCAGACGGGTATTATAGGTACGGAAAGTATTTCTTTGTCAACCGGTACAGAGAAAAATCAGACGTATGCATCGGCTGCTGCAGTAAACTCCAAGGGGATTGTTCCCAACAACAAATACAACCGTTACAACTTCACGGTACGTAACACCACTACTTTCCTGGACGACAAGATGACTCTGGACTTCGGTGCAAGCTATATTCTGCAGAATGACCAGAACATGACGAACCAGGGTACTTACAACAACCCGTTGGTGGGTGCTTATTTGTTCCCGCGCAGCAACGACTGGTCTGATATCAGCATGTATGAGCGCTATGACGCTGCCCGTAAGATTTATACGCAATACTGGCCGGTAGGTGACGAAGGTATGGTAATGCAGAATCCTTATTGGATTAACTACCGCAATCTGCGCCAGAACAAGAAGGACCGCTATATGCTGAATGCCGGTTTGAGCTATAAGATTCTGGACTGGCTGACTGTTTCAGGACGTGTACGTTTGGATAACTCCAACAATGATTATACAGAAAAGTTCTATGCTTCTACCAATACACAGCTCACCGAGAGCTCTTCACGAGGTCTTTATGGTATTACCAAGATGCAGGACAAACAGTTGTATGCAGACTTCCTGGTGAGTATCAACAAATATTTCGGTGAAGATTGGTCACTCCAGGCCAACGTTGGTGGTTCATTCTCCGATATACGTTCGGATGCAATGAAAACACGTGGTCCGATTGCTGATGGTGGCGATGCCTTCAGCGGCGAACCGGTAGGTTTGACCAACTACTTTGCCATCCAGAACCTGAGTGCCAGCAAGACACAGCGTTTGCAGGAAGGATGGCGTGAACAGACCCAGTCTCTCTTCGCTTCGGCTGAGCTTGGTTACAAGAACACTTACTTCTTGACGCTGACCGGACGTAACGACTGGCCTTCACAGCTGGCAGGTCCCAACTCCAACAGCAAATCATTCTTCTATCCTTCAGTCGGTGGTTCTGTTGTACTGTCTGAGCTAATGCCTAACTTGAACAAAGATTATCTTTCTTTTATAAAGGTTCGTGGTTCATGGGCATCTGTTGGTAGTGCTTTCTCCAGATATTTGGCTAATCCTCACTATGAATGGAATTCAAGTTCCGGCCAGTGGAGTATCACGACCCAATATCCGTTGTACAATTTGAAACCTGAACGTACCAATTCTTGGGAAATCGGTTTGAACATGCGTTTCCTCAAGAACTTTGAATTGGACGTGACATATTACAATGCCAAGACTATGAACCAGACATTCAACCCGCAGTTGCCTGTCAGCGGTTGGTCGGCTATGTATATCCAGACTGGTGCCGTACGTAACTCCGGTATTGAGTTGTCGCTGAATTACAAGAATACCTGGAAAGATTTTACATGGGATACCGGTATAACCTTCTCCAGTAACAAGAATAAAATCCTGACTTTGGCAGACAATGCCATCAATCCCGTTACCGGTGAGCTGTTCTCTTTGAGCACGTTGAATATGGGTGGCTTAGGTGATGCCCGCTTCTTGCTGAAAGAAGGTGGGAGCATGAACATTCCGGTAGTGGT
>OGHB01001217.1_pt1 | contig 10569 bp, 3 predicted proteins | sample 1571451 | NCBI WGS metagenome assembly OGHB01 (sample SAMEA2582071, study PRJEB24529) | metagenome | biome: Human gut stool | place: China | collected 2011
CTCCCTTTGGGAGAGCTGTCACCGCAGGTGACTGAGAGGGCGCACGCCGTTAGCCTCGATGCTAAAGTGTTAGTTGTAATGCGGAAGTTTCCGGCAGTGCTCTTGCCTCTCCCTTTGAGGAAAGACTTCCCCCGCTCCGGGGGAAGATGTCGCGCAGCGACAAAAGGGGGAGTGTGGATGCGAACGTAGTGAGCAGACGGAGAGGGCGCACGCCGTTAGCCCTATTTTAAAGTATCTAAAAGCAGCAAGGCCGTCCGGCATTCGCCGGACGGCCTTGCTGCGCTTATTGGAAAGGATCGATCGGGAGATGGCAATTGTTATTTCGCCAGACCCAGCTTTTTCAGCCGGTTCCATGCGCGGATGACCTGTACCTTGGTCACACGCTTGCCGGGCGTAAAGGAGCCCTCGCCCATGTCGGGCAGCAGCACGGCCTCCACAGCCCAGCGGGCTGCCTTGGCGGTGTCCGGCTCCGCTACATCGCTGTAAACAGCGGGTGCGGCGGGTTCGGGCTTGCCTGCGGTGCTCCACAGCAGCACGGCCAGCTGTTCCCGGGTGCGCGGGATGGGCGTGCCCTTGGGCAGCAGGTCTGCAAGGATGCTGTAAGTAACAGCCTCATAGCCCATTACTGCGCTGCCTGCAAACCACGCCGTTGTACCGGCCACGATGGCCACCGTTTGCAGCGGGCTGAACTCGGTGCTTTCCTCCTCCGGCAGCGGCTCCACCGGGGTGGTCATAGCGGTGATATTCAGGTTCTGTGCGGGCATCCTGAAGGTCAGGGTGCGCTGCTTAAAGGCATCCTCTGTCAGCGGCTCATCTGCGGCATCCATCAGGTCTGCCGGGCTCAGTGCGCCGTCAGCGCCGCTGACCACCCAACGGGCAAAGCGCTCGGTGGCGGTGTCCGGGTAAGCGGTCAGGCTGACCAGCTGCCCGGCTTTCAGGGCGCTGGCGTCTGCATCCTCGGGCAGGGTGACGTCCGCACCGGTAACGGTAAGCTTGTAGGTCTTTTCCGGTTCAGGGTCGATCGCGCCTGCGTTTGTGATGCTGAACGAGCCTGTTTTAACAGTGCCGCCCACATACCGTGCGCTGCCTGCGGCGGTGACGGTATAGCTGTATTCGCCCGGTTCAGTAGGAGCACCGTTCAGTGCTTCACCATTCTGCTTGTAGGTCACGGTGATCTTACCGTAGTCCTTGGTGCTGTTGTTTGTCACAGTCACTTCCTTGGGGTTGCCGTCATAGGTCAGGTCAGTGGGCTCTGTCACGGTAAAGTCTTTGGGGTTCAGCGTGCCCTTCAAGATGGTAAACGTGTTATACTCCGGGGTCACATCGCCGCCCGCGCAGGTGGCGGTAGCTGCTACAGTAACGGTAAAGGTGTAAGTGCCCGGCTCAACGGGAGCACCGTCCAGCACCTTGCCGTTCTGCTTGTATGTCACGGTAACAGCGCCGTATTTCTTGGTGGCGTTTTCCCGAACGATCACCTCCACCATCTTTGGGTTGCCGTCATAGGTCGGGTTGGTGGGCAAGGCAAAGGTAAAGTCTGCGGGGTCTGCATCCGGCAGCGCTGCCGCGCCCTCATCGGTAGCGCTCAGGTTGAGGGTATGGGTCTGCGGGATGTTATACATACGCAGGTCGATGGGACTGGAGTAGCGCTTTCCCTCGGGCACAGAGCCGCTATAAGTCACGCCGTTCACGCTCGTGATGCGGTCGCAGGTCAAGGCTGAAATGCTGTCATCGATCGTAGCAACGTAGACGGTGGTAAGGTTGTCACGCCAAATGCCCGTGAGCGTCCCATTGAGGCCGCTGATGTACTTTGCATCGTAGCGGGCATTCTCCGGCGGGGTGTATTTCATGGTGTAGCAGGTGGCACCGGGCAGGACATTTGCGTCCTCCTCTTTCTTTGCCGCCATCACATGGATGATGGGATCATTCAAGTAGATGCCGTTCTTGTTATAGACAAAGGTATACTCGCCGCCGTCAATGGTGGGCTGGTTGTATTTTGCGTTACCGTCATAGCCATCCGTATTTTCCACTGCCAGCTTCAGGGTGCTTCTGCCGTCTTTGATCGTGCCGCCGTTGTCGATAGAGCCATTGCCGGTATAATCATCGCTGTTATAGCAATCTTCCAGCACAGCTTGGTAGGTAGAGCTGTTGGCCACACTCCCGCTGACGTCCAGCGCAGAACTGAGGATGATAACAGACTGTGCCGGGTCGCGCCAGCCGTTGCCAATGTAATAAAAGCGCAGCACAGCGTTCTCCACGCGGCCGTCATTATAAAAGCGATTCTCCAGACTGTTCAGCGTGGCGTCCTTGATCGTGCCGGTTTTCTTGTTGTACACATACTGGGTGGAGTTCAGGGTGCCGGTAAGGGTGCCGTTATTTTCAATCGCAAAATTTACGGTAGCAGAGTGGTTTTCCACCTCGTCAAGGTTCAGTTCCGTACCCTCCTCAATGGTCAGGACGGGGGTATCGCTCGTATGCCACTCTGCGTGCTTGTGGTTCGGGTCAAAGGACCAGCCCTTGCCCTTTGCGCCGTAGACGCCGCCGTCCGTACCCTTGGGGAAGCCGCTCGCTTCAATGACCAGTTCCTCTACGGTAACGCTGTTGAGCTGGACAGTTTCCGTGCCCACAGTAAAGCTGACTGCGCCACCCTTGGCTTTATAGCTCAGCTTGTCATCACCGCTGACGATGCTTTCCAGCTTGCGGGTAGGCTTCAGGGTGACACTGGTATTGGGCGTGACATAGACGGTGCTATAAGCATCTGCCGACCACGCGGTCACCGTGCCGTCCGCTGCCACCGCGACAGGGAGATACACCGGAGCACTGGCTGCATCAATGGCTACAAGCCCTGTGCTTTTTGCCGTGAAATAGCCGCCGTTGACGGCTGCACCCTCGGGCAGCGGGTCATCTTCAGTGGTGAACAGACCGCCGTTGACGGTACATTTATCTCCTGCAACATACAGCTTGTCGTTGAACAGACCGCCGTTGATGATGATTTCCGTTGTCCTTTTAAGATCCGTGAGCGCGCTTTCAAAGCTGCCGCCGTTGATGACGATCTTTTCACAATTGTCGATATCCACGGAGCAGGTGCGCTTGCCCTTAAAGGTGCCGCCGTTGATGGTAAGGGTACCCGCTGCTTTAACGGTCATGCCGCTGGTATAACTACCCTCTTCAAAGGTGCCATCTTCAATGGTGACCTCGCCGCCCGCAGCATTAACAATGGCATTTCCTTTAAAGGTACCGCCGCTGATGACAGCCCCGGCTTCACAGATCACCTTGCCGTAGAAGGTGCCGCCGGAGATGGTGCCCGCGTTGGTCACGGTATAGCCGTTATGGTATTCCGAGCCGATCCGCGCCTCCTGCAGGGTGGCATCGGGCTCGATCTTCACGTTCCATTGGATGCAATTATTGTAGCTGTCATAGCCGTAATTACGGAGGCAGAAGGTACCTTTTTCCAGGATGAGCGTATTAGTGTCCTTGTCGTAGGACCAGCTGCCTTTGCCGCCGCCGAAGGGGTCGCCGGCGGGCTTGCCAGACCAGTCATCTGGAAAGATATCGGTGACATCGTCGTTTTCCTCTGCCAGTGCCGCAGCGCTGGCAGTGTCGGGCGGGGCGCTCTGGGCAAGGGCGGGCAGCGGCATTGCGGTCAGTGCCATGCTCAGCGCCAGAACCATGCTGATGAGCCGTTTTTGCATAAGATCCTCTCCTTTTCAAGCGCCCTTCCAAGCCGGGCGCTTTTTGTTGTACCCAGTGTACCACGTTTTGCCCGCTTTGGACGGTTTTGGGCACGAATCGCCCCGCAAATGCGCTGAAACGACCCGGCGCGCCGGGCGCACCCGCAAAAAACAGAAAACCGCCCGGCTTGCGGTTGCCGGACGGTTTTCTGCTCTATAGGAATTATGGGAATGGCATATTGAACAGAGTACTGCTCTGTGCCTGTAGTATACCACGAACGGCGGCAAAAGTGGAGCATTTCTGCGTGAATGGCCCTTGAAATGCATCGAATCGCCCTGAAAAAAACTAAAAAAGCCCTTGCGCACCCTTTTGGGACGCAAAAAAAGGGACTGCTGCACAACGCTGTGCAGCAGTCCCTGCGGGGTTATAAGGGGTTACGGGGCAGCGGTTTTAGCCGCGCTGCTGGTAGTTCTTCCAAGTGCGGATGACCTCCAAGCGGCTTACACGGCTGCCGGGCTTGAAGTTGCCGTCCTGTGCGGTCATCAGGCCGGTCTCCACGACCCAGCGGATGGCCTGCAGCTCTGCGGCATCTGCTGCCACATCGTTGAACAGTGCAGTGCTCTGGGTAGCGGGCTTGCCTGCGGCGGTCCACAGTGCAACTGCCAGCTGCTGGCGGTTAGCGGGGATGGCCATGCCCTCGGGCAGGACGCTCTTCAGGTAGGCCGTAGTACCTACAATGTAGGCACCCACGCCAATGGCTGCGCCGCCCACAGCGGCCACTGCCACAATGGCTGCACCGCCGCCGTCACTGTCACCGCCGGGTGCGGGGGTGGGGGTCGAATCCTTCTTATACTGCGGGGTCAGGGTGACATTGTTTGCGGGCATCTTAAAGGTGATGGTCTCGCTGTTGGTGTCCGTACCCTCGGGCACGCCAACTGCATCCCAACCGGTGAAGGTCTCGCCCGCCTTTGCAGGTGCAATGATGGTCACATCTGCACCTACGGCGTAATCCGTGGTCTCACCGCCCATGGTCACAGTGTACTTCTCGGGAGCGTTCTCGGTGTACTTCGCGTTCAGCGTAACCTTGTTTGCGGGCATCTTGAAGGTAATGGTTGCGCCGTCGATGTTCGCATCAGCGGGCAGACCTTCCTTCTCCCATCCGGTGAAGGTGTAGCCGTCCTTCTCGGGTGCGGTGGCAACGAGCTCTGTACCCACAGGTACAGCCTTCAGGTCGGCAACAGCGCCGCCGTCCTTCAGGGTGACCTTTGCATTGGTGACCTTGAGCTCATAGGTCTCGGGAGCGTTCTCGGTGTACTGTGCTTTCAGTGTAACGTTGTTTGCGGGCATCTTGAAGGTAATGGTCGCCTTGCTGGTGTCCACGTCAGTGGGCAGACCGGTCACTTTCCAGCCGGTGAAGGTCTTGCCTTCCACCGGCTGTGCAATAACCGTAACGTCCTCATCAAAGACACGCGGTTCGTCCTTCCCATCCACGGTCAGGGTGTAGGTGTTCTTCTTGTACTGCGGGGTCAGCGTGACGTTGTTTGCGGGCATCGTGAAGGTGATAGTTGCCTTGCTGGTGTCCGTACCCTCGGGCACGCCATCTACCTCCCAACCGGTGAAGGTGTGACCTCCCTTCTCGGGTGCGGTAAACGTGACTTCCTTACCAAATGCACGGCGTTCTTCCTTCCCGTCCACGGTCAGGGTGTAGTAGATCGGCTCATAGCGGTTTGTCACCCGCACGTCATTGCTGGGCATGAAGAACTGGAGTTCGATATGCGTGCCGGTATCGGTGATGGTATACGCATCCTCTGCCAGACCTTCGATCTTCCAGATAACGTTATTGCCTTCCTGCTTGTCAACGCTAAGGGTGATCTTATCGCCCTCATTATGCGCCTTGCCTTCCTGAGCATTCCAGTAGTAGTAATACTTCGGCTTGGTCGGCTCGGGCACAACATAGGTGCCTACCTTTTCGGTAGTGGAATCGTAATAGTTGTCATCCCCATCCACCCTAACGTACACATCGTAGCGGCCGGGGGCGGTGGGAACAGTTTCACTGTGGTTAGTACCGTACAGCAGGGTCACCTGCGTCGGGTCGGCATCGTAATAATTCTCGCCGATGTAAGTCACCTTGTTCTGCGCAGCATCGTAGCTAAAGTCCGCAGCTTCGGGCTCGTAGGGGAGAGATTCCTCGCCCAGATCAATAGAACCGGCCTTATACTTTTCACCTTCCTCTGCAATGACGGTTGCCTGATAGCGACCATACGCATTCGGTATCTCGTTGATAAAGATCTTGCCCTTGTTTACACCGGTAATGCACTCAAACTTAGCCGTGAGCTTGCCAACGCCGTCTGCCGTCGTGCAGATCAACGTGTAGGTACCGTCCTCGTTCTGGATGTAGGTACCGTCCTCGTTCTGGGCCCAGTCAAAGTTTTCTGCTTTAAAGCCCTTAAAGGGCAGCTTTTCGGTGGTTTCGCCGGTCTGGTTTACCACAATATCCGCGCCGTCATTGCGGCCGTTAAGGAACAGGGTCTTGCCGTCCGGGGAAAGCTGTGCGCCGTTATAAGCGCTGACAGGCTCGCCGTTGATGTTCGTGACCGGCTTGGTGAAGGTAAGCACCAGCGCGGCATCGCCAATGCGGTAAACAGCGGCTACATCTGCCACGGAATTGCCGTTGACATCGGTCATAACGCCGTCCATGCTACGCAGCTCACTCTGCTGCTGACCGGCGGCAAGGTATGCGCTGTCGATGCGGCTAAGGCTCAACGTATCGGAAACAGCGGCCTTGCTGTTATTACCCGTCAGGCTGCCAAGGATCACGGCGTTCTTGATGACCGCTGCCTCCGAGGCATAGCTGGGCAGCTCGATATCCTGGAACACACCGGCGGTGATCTTAGCGTTATCTCTCAGTTTGACCGTCGTGTCGAACACACCGCCGGCGATGGTGCTGGTCGCGTCGAGGGTGACTTCCTTCTGGAAGTATCCGCTTTCAATAACGGCGTTATTGAGCTCGACCGGAGCATCGGCATACATACTGGTAACCGTCACGTCCTGCAGCGTGATGCCATCGCTCTTCAGCGCCGCCTGAGAGGGGTTGATCTCACTCGAGGTCAGGTCTACCGGGCTGCCGTCCGGGCTGGTGATGAGGATCTGCGACGCGGTTCTTTGCACACCGCTCTCGTCCTTGCCGGACATAATGCCGTACTTCCAACCCTGCCCCTCATAGAGGGTGATCGTCATGCCACCGCCGGTTATCTCCTTAGGCTCCACGTCGGTCAGGTCAGGCAGACCCTCGCTGGTAATGCGCAAGGGCTTGACCGCGCCGACATCGGTGGACTTGTTCACCAGAATATCTTTGCCGTCGTTGTTGCCGGTAATGCGCAGCACCTTGCCCGCGGCAGAGGTGTTGGCGTTGTAGTTTTCAACTGCCTCCTCGTTGATGTTCAGCACATCGGTGTCCAGCGTGATATCTGCAGTGCCTGCGCCCACCAGATAGATGGTATTGGTGGAAAGGGTCAGGCTTCTGCCGTTTATTGCCGTAACATTGCCGTTGCGCACCACCAGCTTGCTGATCTGCTGCCCGGCTGCCAGTGCACTCTCAAGGTCGTCAGGCAGCGCACCAAACACGGTATCAGAAACGGCAAACTTGCTGTTATCGAAAAAGGTACTGAACGTGCAGTCCAGAATAACTGCATTGGAAATGGTGCACTCGCCGTAGCAGGACAGGGAGTCAAAGACACCGCCGGTAATTTCGACCTTGCCGGTGCCGTCTGTCGTGCTGATGCCAACACGAGCTTCGGGGTAGGTGCCGCCGGTGATCTTGCCGCTGGTAAGCACCAGAGCGCCCTTTTCGCCAAACGCTGCGTCCGTAACGGTGGCATTGGTCAGCTGAACCGCGCAGTTGATGGGTGCAGTGCTCAGCTCTTTGAGATCGATCTCTCTGCCGCCCTGATCTGCCATCGTCAGAATGCCCCTCGAATTAGGGATGTTCGGATAGCAGGCATAGGTCCAGTTGCGGCACAGGTAGGCCTGAAGCTTATATTCGCCCTCGTCCAGGCTTTCCACGCAGGTCACACCGGTCAGGTCGGGCAGACCCTCATTGGTAAAGCTCAGTTCCTTGCTCATGGACTGGATCGTGACCAGCTTCATGGGGGCATTGCCCGACATCGGGATCATGCTGAAGCTGGCAGAGAGCGTTCTGCCGTCTGCGCTGATAGAGATCTTGGCAATAACGTTGCCATTGTATGTGAAGTTATAGTCGGTAACGCCTGCGGGCAGGGTCATAACGCCACCGTTGCTACTGGTAGTAGCTACCGCCCAGCCCTCGCAGCCGGTGGCGCTTTCCACCACCAGCTTCAGGTCGTTCCCAGTACCGAAATAATCGTACTTCTTGACGATATAAATATCCCCTGTTTCCTTCCTGCCGTTCAGAGTGCAGTTCTCCGGCAGAAGCAGCTGGTGTGCCTGCTGCTGCGTGCTGTCGCTCAGGCCGGAGATATCGCGGAAAAAGCCGCCCCGGACATTGCCGCCGTTCTCAGTCACCTTATCGTAGGTGCCGCCGTCAACCGTGCCCAGATTCAGCTGCACATCGGCGTAGCTGCCGCCCAGAACGTAGACGCCGTACATATTGTCGGCCTCTATTAAAAGTGTGCCGGTGACAGTGCCGCCCAGCAGATACACAGTGTAACTGTTGGCATTCTTGACGGTCACATTGCAGCTGACCGTGCCGTCCAGAATGTACTCGGTATCTCCATTGCCGGTACCGGTGATGGTCAGTCCGGTGGTTTCGTCATAGCTCCAGCCGGTACCGGCTGCTGCCTTAGGCAGACCGTTCGTACCGGTCTTGATCTTGACCACCTGATTATTTGTTTCAGAGTTCGTACCAACAGCCTCATGCTCGTCTTCCGAGCTGTAAGTGATGCTGTTGGTCTCTTCCGCCGCCGCGGAAGAAAGCCCTGCCCCTGCATCTGCAAATGCGGATACAGGGAGGATGGAGAGCATCATACTGAGCGCCAGTATCATGCTCACGATGCGTTTTTTCATGATATCCTCTCCTTTGTCGGTTGATTTGTCCGGCTATACCCCCAAACGGAACAGCCGGAACGGACAAAAACGCCAAGCTGAGTATAGCACCAAAATTCAAGGAAATAAAGCGCTTTTGCGGGCAGCACCTGCCAAAAAATGGCGCAAAATTATGGGCAAAATCACGATACGGGGGGGGGTATGCTTTTCTCCCATAAAAAAGCAGTTCCGAAACGCCCGCAGGCGTTTCGGAACTGCAAATAAAAACATTCTTTCCGCTCTTTATGCCCAAAGTGCAACGACGACGACCGCCGCCAGCGGCGGAAACAGGGAGGAGTTGTTGGGGCAGCGGCCAGCAAGACGCGAGTGCCGCCCAAGGCACGATGCGGATGCTGGGTGCCGCAACCCGATAGCGGCGGGCATTCAAAACCGTTTTACTTGCCCGCCAGCAGCACCGCCAGCACGGCTTTCTGGACGTGGAGGCGGTTCTCCGCCTCGTCAAAGATCTCGTCCGCGTGCTGCTCGAACAGGGCGGTGGAGATCTCCTCGCCCCGGTGGGCGGGCAGACAGTGCAGCACCAGCGCGTCCGGCTTGGCGTTTTCCAGCAGACGGCCGGTGAGCTGGAAGCCCACAAAATCCCGCAGACGCTGCTCGCTCTCGGCGGTGCCGGGGGCGGTGGTGTTCCATGCGGCGGTAGCCACGATGTCCGCATCCCGCAGGCCCTCGGCGGGGTCGGTGGTCAGGTGGAAGGCATTGCCGTATTTGTTGGCAAACACCAGCACATCCGCTGCCGGGCGGTAGCCCGGGGGACAGACGCAGGATACCTGCATTCCCGCCAAAAGGCCGCCCACGATCAGGCTGTTGGCCATGTTGCTGCCGTCGCCCACAAAGCAGAGCTTCAGCCCTGCCAGCGTGCCCCGGCGCTCCCGAATGGTCATCAGGTCAGCCAGCACCTGACAGGGGTGGGCGTAGTCGGTCAGGCCGTTGATCACCGGAATGCCGGAAAGCTCTGCCAGCTCCTCCAAGTCCCGCTGGCGGTAGGTACGCCAGACGGCGCAGTCGTAGTAGCGCCCCAGCACCCGGGCGGTGTCCCGCAAAGGCTCGCCCCGCCCGGCCTGTAATTCGGCGGTGTTCATGTAGTTGCCAAGACCACCCATCTGGTACACACCCACCTCAAAGCTGGTGCGGGTGCGGGTGGACGCCTTAGAGAACAGCAGCGCTACGCTTTTGCCCGCCAGCAGCGGCTCGGTGCGGCCCGCCTTGCAGTCCGCTTTCAGCTGGTCTGCCACATCCAGAATGTGGGTCAGCTCGGCGGGGGAAAGGTCGCTCATTTTCAGCAGATTTTTCATGCCTGCTCCTTCGGAGCCGTCGGCTCCATCGTGCCCAGCACCTCGGCCAGCACCTCCAGCGCCATGTCTACTTCGTGCTCGGAGACGGTCAGCGGCGGCAGCAGACGCAGCCGGGTCTTGGCGGTAAGCACCAGCAGGCCCTTTTCGCGGCAGGCAGCCAGCACATCCGCAGCCTGCACATCAAAGAATTCGATGCCCACCATCAGGCCGATGCCGGAAATGTTCTTGACGTGGGGCAGCTTTGCCAGACCGGTGCGCAGCTGTACGGCGCGCTCGCTGACCTGTGCAAGGAAGCTCTGGTCCAGACGGTCCACCACCACGTTGGCACCGGCGCAGACCACCGGGTTGCCGCCAAAGGTAGAGCCGTGGGTACCGGGGCCCATGCCCTCGGCTACTTTTTCATTCATCAGCACCGCGCCGATGGGCAAGCCGCCGCCCAGCCCCTTGGCAAGGGTGACGATATCCGGCTTGAGGTTATAGTGCTCACAGCACAGGAAGGTGCCGGTGCGGCCCACGCCGGTCTGCACCTCGT
>OGHB01001219.1_pt1 | contig 10564 bp, 10 predicted proteins | sample 1571451 | NCBI WGS metagenome assembly OGHB01 (sample SAMEA2582071, study PRJEB24529) | metagenome | biome: Human gut stool | place: China | collected 2011
TAGATACCGATGAGGGTCCGCGTCCGGGTTCCACTGTAGAGGTTCTTGGCAAGCTTCGTCCGGCATTCAAGAAAGACGGACGTGTAACAGCTGGTAACGCTTCCTCCATCAACGATGGTGCAGCAGCTGTAGTTGTTATGAGCGAAGAGAAAGCAAAAGAACTGGGTATCAAACCGATGGCTACATGGGTAGCAGGCGCTCTGGGCGGTGTAGATCCGAGCATCATGGGTATTGGACCGGTTGCAGCTACCAAGAAAGTTCTGAAGAAGACAGGCTGGAAGGTAGAAGACTTCGACCTGATCGAGGCAAACGAGGCATTCGCAGCTCAGTCTATCGCTGTAGCTCGTGACCTTGGCTTCAACAAAGACATCCTGAACGTAAACGGCGGTGCAATCGCTATCGGACATCCGGTAGGAGCATCTGGCTGCCGTATCCTGACAACTCTGTTATACGAGATGCAGAAACGTGACGCTAAGAAGGGTCTGGCTACTCTGTGTATCGGTGGCGGCATGGGCTGCGCAACGATCGTTGAGAGAGACTAATTTCTGACGCAGAACCGGAGTCGTCGGGGCTTATCCCCGGCGCTCCGGCTGTTTCTGGTTTTACGTATTTCAATTCAAGAGCTTTTTAGGAGGAACTGGAAGTGGGATTTGTAGACTATGAGGTAGACGGACACGTCGCAGTCATAACTATTAATCGTCCGAAGGCACTGAACGCGTTAAACGAGGATGTGCTGAAGGATATTGAAGCTGCATTTGATGCAGTAGACCTTTCCGAAATTCGTGCAATTATCCTGACCGGCGCAGGAGAGAAATCTTTCGTAGCCGGTGCTGACATCGCTGCTATGAGCGTGATGACCAAGGAGCAGGGCGAGCACTTCGGTAAATTCGGCAACGATATTTTCCGCAAGATCGAAACCTTCCCGGTTCCGGTTATCGCGGCAGTAAACGGTTTCGCACTCGGCGGCGGCAACGAGCTTGCCATGAGCTGTGATATCCGTATCTGCTCGGACAATGCATTATTCGGACAGCCTGAAGTAGGTCTTGGTATCACACCAGGCTTCGGCGGTACACAGAGACTCGCACGTCTCATCGGACCGGGCAAGGCAAAAGAGATGGTATTTGCGTCCCGCAACATCAAAGCGGACGAGGCATACCGTGTCGGACTTGTAAATGCTGTTTATACACAGGAAGAGCTGATGCCGGCTGCGAAGAAGCTGGCAGGCGCTATCGCAAAGATGGCTCCGATCGCTGTCAGAAACAGCAAGAAGGCGATGAACGACGGACTTCAGACTGATATGGATCAGGCTATCGTGATCGAGGAAAAACTGTTTGGCGGATGCTTCGAGACAGAAGATCAGAAGAACGGTATGCAGGCATTCCTTGAGAAACGGAAAGTGGAGCAGTTTAACAATAGATAGTTAGTTAAATTATAGTTGTATAATTTCAGGAGGATTTGTCATGAAAGTTGGTATTATTGGTGCAGGAACCATGGGTTCCGGAATCGCTCAGGCATTTGCCCAGGTAGATGGATATGAAGTATGCCTGTGTGATATTAACGAAGAGTTTGCTTCCAACGGCAAACTGAAAATTTCCAAGAACTTTGAGAAGAGAGTAGCAAAAGGAAAGATGGCAAAAGAGGATGCAGACAAGATCCTTGCCAGAATCCATACCGGCGTTAAGACTATCTGCAGCGACTGCGATCTCGTAGTTGAGGCAGCAATCGAGAACATGGAGATCAAAAAACAGACCTTCAAAGAGCTGGGCGCTATCTGCAAGGCAGACTGCGTATTCGCTACCAACACCTCTTCTCTGTCCATTACTGAGATCGGTGCAGGTCTTGACCGCCCGGTTATCGGTATGCACTTCTTCAACCCGGCTCCGGTTATGAAGCTGGTTGAGGTTATCGCAGGCTTAAACACTCCGGTAGAGATTGTTGACAAAGTTAAGAAGATCTCTGAGGAGATCGGCAAGATCCCGGTACAGGTAGAAGAGGGCGCTGGTTTCGTAGTAAACCGTATCCTCATCCCGATGATCAACGAAGCTATCGGTATCTACGCTGAGGGCGAGGCTTCTGTAGAGGGTATCGATACCGCTATGAAGCTGGGTGCTAACCATCCGATGGGACCGCTTGAACTGGGCGACCTGGTAGGTCTGGACGTTGTTCTGGCTATCATGGAAGTACTTCAGTCTGAGACTGGTGACCCGAAGTACCGTCCGCAGCCGCTTCTTAGAAAGATGGTTCGCGGCGGCAAGCTTGGCCGTAAGTCTGGCGAAGGCTTCTACAAGTACAACTAATATGTACATAAGTCTGGCTTCTTGACCAGATGAAAACATAATAGAGTACCAGATTTTTAAGAACCGCAACGGGGCGGCGCTTAAAGCCGCCTCTTAAGCGTATATAAGAAAATGATGGAGGAATAGACACATGGATTTTACATTAAGTAAAGAGCATGAAATGGCGAGAAAGTTATTCCATGACTTCGCCGAGAACGAAGTAAAACCTTTGGCACAGGAAGTTGACGAGACAGAGCACTTCCCGGAGGAAACCGTTAAAAAGATGCAGAAGCTTGGCTTCATGGGCATCCCGGTTCCGAAGGAGTATGGCGGACAGGGCTGTGATCCGTTAACATACGCTATGTGCGTTGAGGAGCTTTCCAAAGTTTGTGGTACTACCGGCGTTATCGTATCTGCACACACATCTCTGTGCTGCGATCCGATCCAGACTTTCGGTACTGAAGAGCAGAAACAGAAATACCTGGTTCCGCTTGCTAAGGGCGAGAAGCTTGGTGCTTTCGGTCTTACTGAGCCGGGTGCTGGTACAGATGCTCAGGGTCAGCAGACCAAGGCTGTATTAGACGGCGACGAGTGGGTATTAAACGGCTCCAAAGTTTTCATTACCAATGGTAAAGAGGCTGACATTTACGTTATCATCGCTGTAACAGGCGTTGTTGAAGTAAAGGGCAGAAAGAAAAAAGAGATCTCTGCATTTATCGTAGAGAAAGGAACTCCGGGCTTCACCTTCGGTACCAAAGAGAAGAAGATGGGTATCCGTGGATCTGCTACATACGAGCTGATCTTCACAGATTGCCGTATCCCGAAAGAGAACCTGCTTGGCCAGAAGGGCAAAGGTTTCCACATCGCTATGCATACCCTGGATGGCGGACGTATCGGTATCGCTTCCCAGGCACTTGGTCTTGCAGAGGGCGCTCTTGAGAGAACTGTTGATTATGTAAAAGAGAGAAAACAGTTTGGTCGTGCTATCGGTCAGTTCCAGAACACTCAGTTCCAGCTGGCAGATATGGCTACCAAAGTGAAAGCAGCTCAGCTCCTTGTTTACAGAGCAGCCGTTGCTAAGAAGACACAGAAAACCTATTCTGTAGAAGCAGCTATGGCTAAACTGTATGCAGCAGAGGTTGCTATGGAAGTTACAACCAAGGCTGTACAGCTTCACGGTGGTTACGGCTACACGAGAGAGTACGACGTAGAGCGTATGATGCGTGATGCTAAGATCACTGAGATCTACGAGGGTACATCTGAGGTTCAGAGAATGGTTATCTCCGCTGATCTGTTAAAATAATTCAGTCTGCAGAGAAATCAGAACAATCTCAGGCCTAGAGAAAAAAGAAAAAAATAAGGAGTGAAAATACCGTGAAAATTGTAGTTTGTGTAAAACAGGTTCCGGATACCAAAGGCGGAGTTAAATTTAACCCGGATGGTACTCTTGACAGAAGCGCAATGCTGGCAATCATGAACCCAGATGATAAAGCAGGTCTGGAGGCAGCGCTTCGCTTAAAAGATCAGTATGGTGCAGAAGTTACCGTAGTTACTATGGGTCTTCCGAAGGCTGAAGAGGTTCTTCGCGAGGCTATGGCTATGGGCGCAGACAATGGTGTTCTTGTAACTGACCGTGTACTTGGTGGTGCAGATACCTGGGCTACTTCCCAGACAATCGCAGGCGCACTTCGCAACCTGGATTATGACTTAATCATTACTGGCCGTCAGGCTATCGATGGCGATACCGCTCAGGTAGGTCCGCAGATCTCCGAGCACCTTGGCCTTCCGGTAATCAGCTACGCTCAGAAGATTCGTGAAGTAAACGAAGCTGAGAAATACATCGTAGTTGAGCGTCAGTATGATGATAGATATCATGTAGTAAAAGCACAGCTTCCGTGTCTTTTAACCGCTCTTGCAGAGTTAAACGAGCCGCGTTATATGACTCCGGGCGGAATCTTTGATGCATATGCAAAAGAGATCACCGTTTGGGGCAGAAAAGATCTGAAAGAGGTTGAGGATTCCAACCTTGGTCTGAAGGGATCACCGACACAGATCGCAAAAGCTTCCGATAAGGTAAGAAAGGGTGCTGGCGAGAAAGTAGAACTTGATCCGGCAGCTTCCGCAGATTATATCGTTGGCAAACTGGCAGAGAAACACATTATCTAATTATTTTATAGAAAAGAGTGGTGAATAAGATGAACAACTTAGAAGCATATAAGGGCGTATTTGTCTTTGCACAGCAGGTGGATAATGTTATCAGCAATATCGCTTTTGAGCTGATTGGCAAAGGTAAAGAATTAGCAAAAGATTTAGGAGTAGAGGTAACCGCTGTTTTAGTTGGTTCTGACGTTAAGGGTCTTGCAGATCAGTTAGCAGAGTACGGTGCAGACAAGGTTATCGTTGTAGACGATCCGGAGTTAAAAGAGTACCGTACAGAGCCGTACACACATGCAATCGCATCTGTTATCGAAGAGTTCAAACCGGAAATCTTCCTGATCGGTGCTACTGCAATCGGTCGTGACCTTGGTCCGCGTGTTTGCGCTAGAATCCATACAGGTCTGACTGCAGACTGTACAAAACTTGATATCGGTGATTTCCCGATGAATCCGGTTCCGGGTAGAGAGACAAAGCACAATCAGCTGCTTATGACTCGTCCGGCATTCGGCGGCAACACCATCGCTACCATCGCTTGCCCGGATTTCCGTCCGCAGATGGCAACCGTTCGTCCGGGTGTTATGCAGAAGGCTCCGAAGGAAGCTGGCAAAAAAGCTGTTGTTACTGAGTTCAATCCGGGATTCACAAAGAACAACAAATATGTTGATATTCTGGAAGTTGTTAAGGCTGTATCCAACACCGTTGATATCATGGATGCTAAGATCCTTGTATCCGGCGGTCGTGGCGTAGGAAGCCCGGAGAACTTCAAGATTCTGGATGATCTGGCAGAGGCTATCGGCGGTACCGTAAGCTGCTCTCGTGCAGTTGTAGATGCTGGCTGGAAGCCGAAGGATCTTCAGGTAGGTCAGACAGGTAAGACTGTTCGTCCGAACGTATACTTTGCAATCGGTATCTCCGGTGCTATCCAGCATCTGGCAGGTATGGAAGAGTCTGACATCATCGTTGCTATCAACAAAGATGAGTCTGCTCCGATCTTCGATGTTGCTGACTACGGCGTAGTAGGTGACTTAAACAAGATCGTTCCGATGCTGACTGAGAAGATCAAAGAAGCAAAAGCAGCAGCTAAGAACAACTAATTAAAATTAGGAAGAGAAATCTTCTTAGCATATAGCAGTAGAGTTTTGTATGTTTTTCTCTGATAAATATATGAGACAGCGTCGGCTGGACGGATTTACTCCACCCAGTACTCCGCAGTCCCGTGCCAGCGAGTAAAGAGAACCCTGTTTCCGAGGTGATGAACCTGGGAGGCAGGGTTTTTTTGTGTAATAGGAAATTCCTTAGAATTCGCTATTACACAAAAAGGCACATTTTTTATTCTGGTCAAAAACACTTGACAGATTAAGGTGGATTGCCCGTATAATAGAGTGTCTGGAATATAGACATGATTTATCTGCTATATAAGAAAATACAGGTTACTGTTTACGGGTAGGCACTTTTGGAACCGAAAGTGCCGTAAGAAAACGTGGTGGCAGCAGGAATTTGCCGTATTTAAATGCGAAGCCACGGCAAATTCCGTTACTGAGCACGTATGCGTGAACAGTAACAAAAAAGTTACAAGAAAAGATGGAAACAGAAAGGAAGAAACGCAATGTACCGCTTATGTATATTTGATTTGGATGGAACTCTTTTAAATACGGTTTATGCGCTGACTTATGTGACAAATTTAACATTGGATGCATTCGGACTGCGCCATGTTACACCGGAGGAAACGAAACGGATCGTGGGAAATGGATACCGGATGCAGATGAAGCGCGCGCTGGTGCTGGCGGGGGATGAGAAGCTGGTTCATTATGAAGCGTCGCTTCCGATTTATATGGAGAATTTCTCTAAATACTGCCTGAAAGACGTAGAGCCATATGACGGTATCCGGGAACTGCTGGCGTCGTTAAAAGAGATGGGTGTACATGTGGCTGTCCTTTCGAACAAGCCGCATGAACAGGCAATTGTGAATATTGAGACATTCTTTGGGAAAGGATATTTTGATGTGGTGCGCGGCGAGCAGGCGGGAACGCCGAAAAAACCGGCTCCAGACGGGGCGTTCGCCATCTGCCGGGAACTGGGTATAAAACAGGAAGAGTGTCTGTATCTGGGCGATACGAATACAGATATGGAAACTGGGCTGAATGCCGGAATGGACACGGTCGGCGTGCTCTGGGGCTTCCGTGACCGGGAAGAGCTGGAAGGCTGCCATCCGCAGTATATTGTGGCACATCCGTCGGAAGTAGCGGAGATTGTGAAGAAAAAGAATGAGTCACATGGAAGAATGGAGTAGTGTCTGTGTTTGTTCATAGCTTTGAAAAGAGAAACAGTTGTGAAAGAAAATGATATTTGAAATAGTAATTCGAAATGTTTATTGAAAAACATTTACTGAAATAGAAGAAGTTAAGGGTAAAAAAGAAATATGGTAAAACACAAGAATGGATTTAAATGTAAATGGATATCATGGATGCTTGCTTTTTTGCTTGCCTTTTCCTGTGTTCTTACAGCGTGTACGCCACGGCGGGGAACTGCATCGTCTGATTCATCGTCGAATCCGTTAAAAGGGGCAGATGCGTCTGGTGATACGCGCTTAAACGTTGTGACGACGCTATTTCCGTATTACGATTTTCTCCGGCAGATTGCCGGGGATTCGATCCGGCTGACGATGGTTGTTCCGGCGGGCATGGACAGCCATTCGTTCGAGCCGACGCCGGCGGACATGATCACGATCCAGAATGCAGATCTGTTAGTCTGCAACGGCGGTACGATGGAACAGTGGCTTTCGCAGGTGCTTGATTCCTTCGGGGAAGGCACCGGACCGAAGCGTGTCGTGACGATGATGGACTGCGTGGATGTAGTGCAGGAGGAGATCGTCGAGGGCATGGAAGATGGAGAGGCGCACGATCATGGACATACGCATGTTCATGCGGATGGAACAGTTCATGCGGGTGATCACGATCATGAGTCGGAAGATCATGCTCACAGTGAAGAAGAACATGAGCCAGAGGACCATGTTTACAGTGAAGAAGAACACGACACAGAAGAGCATATTCACAGCGAGGATGAGCATGATATGGAAGATGTGGCGGTTCATGATGAAGATCACGCTCAAGAGTATCTGGATGAGGACGATGGTCACGGCGTCGAGATTGAATATGACGAGCACATCTGGACGTCCCCGGTCAATGCGAAAAAGCTGGCCGGCGTGCTGGCGGAGGTGCTGGCACAGGAAGATCCGGCGCACGCGGCTTCCTATGTGGAAAACTGCGCGTCCTATCAGGATAAATTGACGGAATTGGATGCAGAATTCAGAGAAGTTGTCTCCCATGCCAAGCGCCGTCTCGTCGTTTTCGGTGATAAATTTCCACTCCGGTACTTTTTCGATGAGTATGGGCTGGAATACAGGGCGGCATTTTCAGGATGCAGTACGGATACGGAGCCGAGTGCCAAGACCATCGCCTACCTGATCGATAAGGTGCGGGAGGAACAGATACCAGCCGTCTATTACCTGGAGCTTTCCAGCCCGCGCGTGGCGGAGATCATCGGGGAAGAGACGGGCGCGGAACCACTGTTGTTCCACTCCTGCCATAATGTGACGAGACACCAGTTTGATTCGGGCGTTACCTATCTGGAATTGATGGAGCAGAACGTAAAGAACTTGAAAAAGGGATTGTCATAAAAAGAATAGATGATTATGGGAAAAAGTCTTTAGCCATGGTGAATGTTTATGACAATAGAAGAGTAGAGCAGTAGTGAAAGGAATTATAGATGGGATTACTCTTAAAATGTGAGCATGTAGGTTTTGGTTATGAAAACCAGGATGCGGTGCTGGATGTGAACCTGGAGGTAAATGAGGGCGATTACATCTGCATTGTCGGGGAAAATGGTTCGGGAAAAAGTACCCTGATGAAGGGCATTCTGGGACTTTTAAAACCGACTTCGGGCAGAATTGAATATTCGGAAGAATTAAAAAAAGCCGGTATTGGTTACCTGCCGCAGCAGACCGACGCGCAGAAGGACTTTCCAGCGACTGTGTTTGAGGTGGTTATCTCCGGGTGCCTGGGAAAACGCGGTAGCCGCCCGTTTTATTCGATGAAAGAAAAGAAAGAGGCGCGGGCAAATCTGGATCGTCTGGGAATCCGCGATCTGGAAAAAAGCTGTTTCAGAGAGCTTTCCGGCGGTCAGAAACAGCGTGTTCTGATCGCGCGGGCGCTCTGTGCGACGGATAAGCTGCTGATTCTCGATGAGCCGATCACGGGACTCGATCCGTCGGCGATTCTGGACTTTTACCAGCTGATCCGGAAACTGAATCAGGAAGAAAAGGTTGCAATCCTGATGGTTTCCCATGATATGGCAAATATTGTGCATCAGGGAGGGAAAATTTTGCAGATGCGGCAGAAGCCGCTGTTCTGGGGTACGATGAAAGAATATGTGAAGAGTGAGATTGCTCATTCTTTCCTGGGACGGGAAGAGCTGGCAACTCTGGGGCACAGATGCGGAGTGCCGATGCAGAAGGATGGAATCAGGAAGATGCAGAAGCCGGAAATGGGTTCGGAAACTGATTCTGAAACGAAACAGCATTTGAAAGACAGGAATGCGGAGAAGGAGGTGTAGAAGATGGGAATTATATCTGAAATGTTATCATACCCGTTTATGGTGCGGGCGCTGATCGGCGGTCTTTTAGTCTCTCTCTGCGCCTCTCTGCTGGGTGTCAGCCTGGTGCTCAAACGCTACTCAATGATTGGAGACGGTTTATCCCATGTTTCGTTCGGATCCCTTTCGATCGCACTGGCGGCAGGCTGGTCGCCTTTAAAGGTTTCGATTCCGGTGGTCGTGCTGGCGGCATTTTTCCTGCTGCGGATCACGGAACATGGAAAAGTAAAGAGTGACGCTGCGATTGCGATGATCTCGGCCAGTGCGCTTGCAATCGGTATTATCGTAACTTCCCTGACAACCGGTATGACGACCGATGTCAGCAGCTATATGTTTGGAAGTATTCTCGCGATGAGCCGGGAAGATGTCCAGTTTGCGGCGGTGCTTTCCATGGTGGTGCTTGGATTATATCTTTTTTGCTATAACAAAGTATTTGCGGTTACCTTTGATGAGAGCTTTGCCAAGGCGACCGGCGTCAATGTGTCGCTCTATAACGTGCTGATAGCGGTTCTGACCGCGATCACGATCGTGATTGGAATGCGGATGATGGGCGCGATGCTGATCTCCAGTCTGATTATTTTCCCGGCTCTGACCTCCATGCGGGTGTTCAAGAGCTTCCGGGGGGTGGTTATCGCATCGGGGATTCTGTCGCTGATCTGTTTCTTTGGAGGAATGGTGATGTCCTACACGTACTCAACACCGGCGGGCGCGAGCGTTGTTGTGGTGGATCTGGCGGCGTTTCTGCTCTTTTCGCTGATACAGAGAGGGATAGCTGCTACTGCCCGCAAATAGGATGTTTTTTGTAGAACATACACATTCTGTATGCTCATGTTTCTGTTCACGGGTAGGCACTTTTGGAACCGAAAGTGCCGTAAGAAAACGTGGTGGCAGCAGGAATTTGCCGGGGAGTGGTTGACAAATAAAATGGCTTGCGGTTATAATAATATCCGGTTGCCGGAATGGACAGATCGCCAGCAAAAGCTTGCAGAGTTGCTGGTCGGCGATAGAAAACGAAAATCGAATAGCTTGTCTAAGCGTTAAAGAGACTATAGGGTTTGTACTGTTTCTGAGATAAACAGTAAAGTCCGTAGTCTCTTTTTTATTTGATAAGAAATGCTTTGCAGAAGAACCCCAGGTGTTTTTTTTCTGCGAAGAATGTGTCAGAAACGCTCATGAAAAGTGAAAAATAAAAAAGGAATGGAGATGGAAAAATGGATCAGACCTACATGAAAGAAAAACCAGTTGTCCCGCTGCTGCTTTCGATGGGAATCCCGGTCATCATATCGATGATCGCCGGGGCACTCTACAATATCGTGGACAGCATTTTCGTGGCAATGATCAGTGAGGACGCGATGACGGCGGTTTCGCTTGTCTATCCGATCCAGAACCTCGCGCACGCAGCCGGGGTTGGGTTTGGCGTTGGTATCAATGCGATGGTGGCGAGACAAGCGAAACCGCCGTCATCGCGTCCTCACTGATCA
>OGHB01001222.1_pt1 | contig 10556 bp, 8 predicted proteins | sample 1571451 | NCBI WGS metagenome assembly OGHB01 (sample SAMEA2582071, study PRJEB24529) | metagenome | biome: Human gut stool | place: China | collected 2011
ACTACTTTCATAATGAACAAGTCTAATTTTATGTTATCTATCGAAGTCACGATCAAGGTTAACTTCTTTCAACGGCACAACTTTAGTTTTGTTGATGTATTTGTAACCAAGGTACACTGCGAAGAAGATTGGCAAGCCAATATAGGCAACGGATACGCCGTACCAGTCGATGGTATCACCTGTGAAAGCGGAGTAGTTTTGACCACAGATAATGATGACGCAAAGAATGAACGCCAAGATTGGGCCCACTGGGAATAACCACGCTTTGTATGGCAATTCACTAAGATCTCTTCCTTGAGCAATGAAAGCGCGGCGGAAACGATAATGAGATACTGCGATACCAACCCATGCGATGAAACCGCATAAACCAGAGATATTAACAATCCATGTATAAGCTGTACCTTCGCCAATAAAGCTTGTAAGGAATGCAAATAAACCGATTGCTGTCGTTAAGATTAACGCAGGCACTGGAACGCCGCGTTTATTTAACTTAGCAAAAATTTGAGGTGCTTGACCTTCCTTAGCGAGTGCATACAGCATACGCGTAGAAGAGTATAAACCAGAGTTACCAGCACTCAATACAGCTGTTAAGATGATAGCATTGATAAAGCTAGCAGCAAAGGCAAAACCAAAGCGGTCAAATACGAGTGTAAATGGAGAAATAGATACGTTCTCTACACTAGAGTTCAACAAATTTGGATCTGTGTACGGAATCAAGAAACCGATAACCGTGAAAGCACCGATATAGAACAATAAAATACGCCAGAAGATTGTATTAATCGCTTTTGGCACATTCTTTTCAGGGTCTTCCGCTTCACCAGCGGCTACGCCGATAAGTTCAGTACCTTGGAAGGAGAATCCTGCCACCATAAAGATAGCGAGAATAGATTCCCAACCACCTACAAATGGAGCTTCTCCTACGGTCCAGTTCGCAAATCCTGGAGATGTGCCACCTATGCCAAAGATAAGCATAAAGCCACAGAATAGGAATACGAATACGGTAATCACCTTGATGCTAGAGAACACATATTCACTTTCACCAAAGGAACGCGTAGATAAATAGTTCAAACCGAATAAAATGAGCAAAAACAGAGCAGACCATACAATGGCAGGCACATCAGGAAACCAATATTTCATGATGAGCGCCCCTGCTAATACTTCAGCAGCCAAGGTAATAGCCCAGTTAAACCAGTAGTTCCAACCTAAAGCAAAACCAAAGGCAGGATCTACATAGCGTTTTGCATAAGTCCCGAAGGAACCTGGAATTGGTAAATATGTGGCCATTTCCCCAAGAGATGTCATGAGGAAATAAACCATGATACCAATGAGACCGTAAGCTACAAGAGCACCACCAGGGCCAGCTGTACTTACGACTTCACCACCAGCAACGAATAAACCTGTACCGATAGCACCACCCAAAGCGATCATATTCATATGACGCGCCTTTAGAGAACGTTTTAGGTGTTGATCTTTGTTAGACGTAAACTCTACGTTATTATTATGATTATCAGACATGGGTCACCTCTTACAAATCTAGATTACGCACGTATTTTGCGTTATCTTCAATAAATTTACGACGAGGCTCTACCTTATCACCCATGAGGACCGTAAAAATTTTGTCGGCTTCGATAGAATCTTCTAAGCTAACTTGTAGAATCGTACGATTTTCAGGGTTCATCGTAGTTTCCCATAATTGTTCAGGATTCATTTCACCTAAACCTTTGTAACGTTGGATTGTAGTACCATCGCGGCCTACTTCATCAAGTTTAGCAGTCAACTCTGCATCAGAGTATACATACCAATGAGATTTACCCTTCTTGATTTGATACAAAGGTGGTTGAGCAATATAGATATGACCTTCCTCTACCAATGGTTTCATATAGCGGTAGAAGAATGTTAACAACAATGTACGGATGTGAGCGCCGTCAACGTCCGCATCTGTCATGATGATAATCTTGTTATAACGGGATTTTGTAATATCGAATTCATCGCCAATACCTGTACCAAAAGCGGTAATCATGGAGCGAATTTCGTTATTAGCCAAAATCTTATCGAGGCGTGCTTTTTCTACGTTAAGGATTTTACCACGCAATGGTAAAATTGCTTGATAACGACGATCGCGACCTTGTTTTGCAGAACCGCCTGCAGAATCACCTTCGACTAAATAAATTTCAGTCATAGATGTATCTTTTTCGGAGCAGTCCGCCAATTTACCAGGAAGGCTAGATACTTCCAACGCATTTTTACGGCGTGTCAAATCGCGGGCCTTACGAGCTGCCTCGCGAGCACGGCTTGCCATCGTTGCTTTTTCGATGATTTTCTTCGCATCTTGTGGATGTTCTTCAAAAAATGTTTTAAGACCTTCAGATACGATAACATCGGTAATACCTTTAACTTCGCTATTGCCAAGTTTCGTTTTAGTTTGACCTTCGAACTGAGGTTCTAATACTTTCACAGACACAACCGCTGTCAAACCTTCACGAACGTCTTCGCCGGAAAGATTGCTTTCATTTTCCTTGATCAAACCGGATTTACGGCCATAATCATTGAGGGTACGCGTCAAGGCAGCACGGAAACCGGATAGATGGGTACCGCCGTCAACAGTGTTGATGTTATTTACGAAGGACAACAAGTTTTCGCTGTAACTATCGTTGTATTGCAACGCCACGTCTACCACAACGTCATCCTTTGTATTTTCAATGTCAATAACAGTTGGGTTAACAACTTCCTTATTTTCGTTCAAGAATGTAATGAAAGAACTTAAACCACCTTCGTAATGGAAGCTTTCAATACGAGGTTCCTCTTGGCGCAAATCGCTCAATGTGATGCGAAGGCCCTTGTTAAGGAACGCCAATTCTTGCAAGCGAATTTTCAATGTATCGAAATTGAACACCGTCGTTTCAAAGATTTCAGAATCTGGTTTGAAAATAACAGTCGTACCAGTACCTTCTGCCTTGCCAATTTCGTGCAATTCAGATGTTTTATGACCACGGGAAAAATCGATTTCTTGAATGATACCATTTTGAGATACTTGAACCTTAGTCCATTCACTCAACGCATTGACTACGGAAATACCTACACCGTGAAGGCCGCCGGACACCTTATAGCCGCCACCGCCGAATTTACCGCCAGCATGCAATTTTGTTAAAACCAATTCTACCGCAGACATGCCGGATTCATGCATTCCTGTTGGAATACCACGACCATCATCGACAACGGTAATACTATTATCTTCATTAATGGATACTTCGATATGCGTCGCATATCCTGCGAGCGCTTCGTCCACTGAATTGTCTACTACTTCATAAACGAGGTGATGCAAACCGCGAATGGACGTACTACCAATGTACATCCCTGGGCGTTTACGGACCGCGTCTAGACCCTCAAGAACTTGTATATTCTGAGCGCCATAATTTTCTTCAGCCATTAAACAAACTCCTCCTAACGACATAAACCGCAATATGCTAATACACAACACATCTGCGGTGCTAGATTATCTTTTTATTATACTATAGATTGCTTATATCGTGAAAGCCCTATAATTTGCTACTTAAAAGCATATAAAACTCATCAATCCGTTTTTTAAGCGTTTTAAGTGATATACCCGATGCATACACACCATCATCTGTTACAATATACGTCTTTACCTTATCCTCGGGCACAATGTATATAACCTCTGCGTCATAATGAGAAATGCCCGTCCTATGATGCTTACCAGACTCCGCATGAATCATCGTAAGAATTGAATTCATAGGGATACTAAAATTATCGCCAATATGTAAGTACATAAATCTCCTTATTCTTTTGAGGTGGATGGGGAGTGCTTTCTCGCTCCACCGGCCGGGTCTGACTCCGCCCTGCGGGCTCCGCAGGGCCAAAGTCGCTGCGAAAGTACTCCCCATCCACCTCATACAGCCTAATGCTATTCCAATACACCCCTAAGCATATTGAGCTCTTTTTGTTTTTCCTCGCTCAAGAATTTTGATCGGTATTTATTACACAAGTTGATAACGTGCTGGTCTGTCAGTTCTTCAAGCCGTTTATGGGTGATGAGCATGGTGGTCATGTACATATGGTTTCGGCTCGTAGACCCATGGTAGACCTTATCTAAATAAAAATAAATCAATTCTCGCATAGCTATGGAAAAGTCTTTAAAGGTGCATTTGATGTATTGTTGAGCTTCGCTATATTTTATGTACGGATGTCGTCTGATTTGTGTTTTTATATCATTAATATGATTGCGATGCATTTCATATTCGCAGGACACACAATATTTTGTTTGTCTGTTCATCAACGTATGACAGCGCTCGCATCGATGATAGCCGTGTTCTAGCAAATAGACTTCCTTTTTGCGGCTGCTAATGAGCACCTTTCGAAACGGTTCTTTTAATGTATCTTCTGCTAAGCTTTCAACCATAGCATCAATAGATTTCATATCATCATTGGACAAGACGATTTTCGACATGTCGATATAGCCATCGATGTCGGGCATGTCTATTTTCAAAATTTCAGTATTCACCGTTTCTTTCACATAACTCTGCCGATGCATGATGAGGCCCATTTCAGTGATGATATCACTTTTGTAATAGTCATTAATGGCCTTGAGGATGCGTTTTTGGTTCATCTTAACCTCTTGCATCCACTGCGAATTATCCGCGCTGAGCACAATTTTCGGAGGTTTGATGTCGATAATGCGCGTATGACCAGCATAAATGGGGCCCACCACATCACGCCAATGATGAATGAGTGTATTCAGTTTAAATTGTTCCAGTAAACCTAATTCATGTAGGCCACCAGGTAAGCACATTTCAAGGCTTTCCATAATGGATGTGACCCTCCTGACATTGAATAAATTGAACACCTTGCATATTTTCAAAATCATGTATATCCGTCGTGGTAATGACGGTTTGAATGCGTTTATGAATGAACTGCAACAAATTGTTCCGTCTCGCCTCGTCGAGCTCGCTCAACACATCGTCTAAGAGCAATACGGGATATTCGCCTACTTCGGATTTGATGAATTCTAATTCGCTCAGTTTTAGTGAAAGCACAGCCGTCCGCTGTTGCCCTTGGGATCCAAATTTTTTTAAATCGATAGCATCGGAAAAGAATCGTAAATCATCGCGATGAGGACCTACGCTTGTAGTCATACGATGACGATCTTGAGGCAATGCCTCTTGCAGTAAATCGTAAAAGGCCTCCTTCGTGTACACCATATGACCCTCTTCCCCATATGGTTGTTCATAGCCTATGGTGAGATTTTCTAGGCCTCCCGTCAATTTACGATTCATCAAATCGATGAGCAAATTGATTTTCTTTAAACTTTCCATCCGTTTTTTTACGATGAAAGCCGCCATATCCGCCAGTTGTACATCCCATTCAGCAAGAGGAATATTCTGTTTACCGCGATATTCCTTCAATAATGTATTCCGTTGTTGCAATAAACGATTATATTGCAATAATTGATGATAATAAGTAGCGCTCGTTTGGGATATTTCCATATCTAAAAATCTGCGACGACCCGATGGACTGCCCTTGATGAGCTGTAAATCCTCTGGACAGAAGATGACCGTATTTAAAGTACCAATCAATTCCTTTTGCGAAATCTTAGTATCATTTAAGCGGATATCCTTAGGACCTTGTCGAAATAGCTTAATATTAACCTTTTGCGGTGTCTCCTTTTTCTCAAAGTTCACCACAATGCCCGCTTCATTAGCGTTAAATAAAAGCATATCCGACGTATCATTCGTGCGGTGGCTTTTACCAATGGTACCGACGTAAATAGCCTCTAAAATATTAGTTTTACCAGCCCCATTGGTGCCGTACAAGACGATGATTTCAGGCTGCAAATCAAGGGTTAAATCCTTATAGTTGCGAAACTGGAACAATTGCAGTGAGTTAATTCTCACCGATTATGCCTCCTCTTTGGTAACGATGAATTCCACATCGAGGCCTTCTACACCAATCACATCGCCAACGCGACATTTTTTGCGTTTTTCTGTAACGATGGTGCCATTTAATGTCAGTACTTGATCATCGATAAGACCTTTTACTTGTCCCCCTGTTTCGATGACGCCTTCTAATTTAAGCAATTGATCGATTTGAATGTACTCCGTATGGATTGGTACAGGTTGTTGTTTCATAACGTCCTCCTATAGTGGACAATTTAAAGAATGTACCAAGTATATAACCATAACTAAAACGCATCATTATATACTTGGTATTATGAATTTTTATACATACAAATATACAATAATATATATATAGTACATACTAAATTCTCAATATAAAAACTAATCGTAGAATTGGCTTTCACAAAAAAATGAGAATATATTACCATATCTGACAATTAAGAATTTGTACGAACAGGTGTTACTACGTAGGTATAGTTCGGATTATTATCTTGGCGAATCACAACAGGACCATTTTGTTTTAAATACATGTGGATGTTGTCGCCTGTGCTGTGACGCAAAATATCGGAAATATAACGACCATTAAAGGAAATCGTAAACGGTGTGCCCTTAAATTCCACAGGAATTTCTTCCTTCGCCATACCAATTTCAGCATTTTGGCTGGACAAAGTCACTTGTTCTTCGGACCAGTCATAGCGAATTACGTTATAACTCATATCCTTTGCCAACAAGGATACGCGATCAACAGCGCCGGCAAAGTCCTTGCGGTCTACAACGGCACTGGAGTCGAATTGAGCAGGAATTACCTTTTCATATTCTGGGTACGTGCCTTCGATTAAACGGGAAATAATGTAGATGGATTCGAACATGAATACGATTTGTGTACGGTTCCAAATGATTTTAATAATAGAAGGATTATCGGTTGGCAATAAACGAGATACTTCTGCCAAAGCCTTTGTTGGAATGATGACGCGCATAGGGGATGTGGCAGGTTCATCGATAGTTACCTTTTTAACAGCCATGCGATGAGTATCGGTAGCAACCATGGTTACTTCTTTGTCGTTTGCATCTTTAATTTCCAGCAAAGCACCAGCAAATACAGGGCGATCATCGTCGCTTGCTGCTGCATAGTTCGTAAGGTCGATGAGTTCTTTCATAGCTTGGCTATCGATATTAACATAATCTTGGTCGTGAATTTGTTCTACCAATGAGAAATCATCTGGATGCAAGGTTACTAAATTAAATTCAGAGGAACCGGATGTAATTTTTAACGTATTGCCATCCTCTGGTTTGCTCAATTGAATCGTTTCGCCTGGTAATTTGCGGATTAACTCTTGGAAATAACGAGAAGCAACCACTAATGTACCTGGTTCTAAGATATCGGCGTCGATTGTTAATTTAATGCCTAATTCAAAATCGTTGCCTTGTAGTTCCACTTGATTGTTTTTTGTTGTTATATAAATGGAACCTGGTAGATTTGAACTTGTTTTATTTTGTGATACTTTTTGTAGAACGTTAATGGCTTTTTGGAGATTGGCCTTAGGGAATTTGATGTTCATAACGTAAATACTCTCCTTGTTTGTAATATTCGTTGTGCGATTTTCGTTGATCCTCTATAGATAATCAACGATAGATCGGTTTTCTGATATGTTTTTGATTTGTTTGTTAGTTTAGTAGTATTTGTAGTAGGCGCTGTGAATGTGTGTACATGTGAAAGTTTTCTAGATTTCATGCGTTTCCACAGTTGTGGATAAGTATGTGTATACCTTGTTTTAGGTTATCCACATAATCACAGAAAATATTGATTTCTTCAATATCCACAGATTTATACACAACATATCCACAGAGTTATCCACACCCGTTTTAGTTGAGTGATGAAAGCTTTGCTTTGATGTCTAGGATAATTTGTTTTGTTTCCGGATTCTTGTCGATTTCTTTACTGATTTTATCGTACGCATGCAAAATCGTCGTATGATCTCTGGAAAAAGCCGCTGCGATTTGTGGGTAGCTTTCATTAATCACATCGCGGCACAAATACATGGCAATTTGCCGTGGAAATGCGAACTGAGCCTTCCGTTTCTTGCCTAACAAATCTTGTTTCTTAATATTAAAATAGGTACTGATAAAGTCTTGAATGGACTCGATGTCGATAAGTGTTACCCGTTCCGTCGTGATGATATCGGATAATGTTTTTTTCGTGTACTCCAAATCGATGCTGCTGGTCCGTTGTTCTAAGGATGCAGTACCGATGAGTTTATTGAAAGCCCCTTGTAGTACGCGAATGTTTTCATCGAATTGCAACGCCACGTAGTTGATGGCATCGTTGTCGATAACGAGATTACGATTCTTGTTGTTTTCCTTTTCAACGAGGGCTTTCAAAATGGCGATACGCGTTTCCAAATCTGGATTTTCCATGGTCGCCACATAGCCCGCTTGGAATCTAGAACGCAAGCGCTCTTCGAATTGATCCATGTCGTTTGGCATGGTATCGCTGGTGAGGACGATTTGCTTGTTATTGTCCAATAATTCATTGAAGGTGTTGAAAAACTCTGTTTTCGTGCCCTCTTTATTTTCCAAGAACTGAATATCATCGATGAGCAATACGTCGATGTTGCGGAACGTATTGCGGAACAACTCTCCTTGCCGCTTGCGTATGGATTCGATGAATAAATTCATGAACTTTTCGCTCGTTGTGCACATCACCTTGAGATTAGGATATCTTTCAACGATGGCATTACCGATGGCGTGCATCAAATGCGTTTTACCGAGTCCCGATGGACCATAAATAAAAAGCGGATTATAATCGCCGCCAGGATGCTCCGACACATTTTGGGCTGCTCCAAACGGAATGCGGTTCGCATTGCCTGTAATATAATTGTCAAATCGATACCCACTGTTGAGTTGTGACGATGACAAATCGATAGGAATATCCGTAGATTGCAACGTTTGCACCATTTGTGGCTGCTCTACAGGAAACATCGGTTCATCTGGAATTAACTCGTCCACCTCTTTACGCTGGATATACACAGGATCTGCGTACACCGGTGTGTAAAATTCTTCTTGATATGGAACCTCCTGCTTTGCAGGCTTTGAGTATTTTTTATCGATGTTGTCCGCGTCACTTACCACCGTATTTTCTATAGTGTCCGTACTAGTATTTTCTGCAGTATTCTCTGTGAAAGTATCTGCTACATGCGGTGCTGTTGGAACATCACCCTTTTGTGGAAACAAATCCAATAAAACCATATTTAATTCTTTGCCTGTCACTTGCTTGATGGCATCTGTTAACAACTTACTTACCGTTTGCTGAGATTCGATGACACTTTTTATAAAACTCTGCATAACCCCAATGTGTATAGAATTATTATCTATACTCATCGGTATGAGAGAAGTACTCAAACTTGAATAAATCGCAGGCGGCAGTGTTTGTTTTGCTACTTGTAATATACGTTCCCATATATCATTAATATCAGCTGCTTGCATTTTGTTCCTCTTGTGTATAACTTTTACTAAAAATGTGTATAACTTTCGTTATTATGTGCATAACTTATTCTAAAACTGTGGAAAAACTACAAACACCTGTGAATAACCTGTGCACAACTTGTGAATAAGAGAAAATAAAATTCCCTTCCAACCTTATAAATACTGAGTTTATACTATTCACAGGTTAAAAGAGAAAAAATGTGGATAACTTTTCTAAACTATCCGAAAAAAACTTATAAAAATATATATTTTTTACCAATTTCAATTATGATTGTACCAAAAATGAGGAAGATTGTCATTCAATCTGTGGATAACTTTTATGGAATTTGTTTATTTTCGTATTTTTGCGTAGGTCGGTAAGGTTATCATTTTTTTACTCCACCGGCCGGGTCTGTCTTCGCCCTACGGGCTCCGCAGGGCCAAAGTCGCAAAAAAATGATAACCTCACCTCTTTTGATCAAAAATAGTCAAAATAAACAAATTTCATATGGGAATGGGGAAAATAGAATAGGCGTGTACTAATTCAAAATAGGTATGTATATAGGGTGTTCCGAAAAAAAGAACAGGCGTGTACTAATTCAAAATAGGTATGTGTATAGGGTGTTCCGGAAAATAGAATAGGCGTGTACTAATTCAAAAGAGGTGTATGTATGTTGCTCTAAAATAGTAGATTCTGTCTTCCCCTCTAAGGGAAGGTGCGCGCAATCTGTTTCAATAAAAAAATAGGAGTTGATCTATAAGGTTCAGATAAAAAAGATATGGTGTCTTGATAAGATGTGAATGGTGTAATTTGTTTGGCTAATTTATGAATATTGTTTAATGATGTCTGCCTAATATTTTTGCAGCGACTTTGGCCCTGCGGAGGCCGTAGGCCGGAGTCAGACCCGGCCGGTGGAGCGAGAAAATATTAGGCAGACATCATTACTTAAATGTAGTAATATTACTGGCAAACAAATTACATTTGTAGATTTTAATCGAAACACCATATCTTTTTTATATAAATATATATAGAAAACCCTGTTTTTTATTGACAGATTTGCGTTTTCCCTCTATAATTACCCTGTTATGGTATAAGTAAAACAAATATATAACGAGGAGGTGTTTTACTAATGAAACGTACATATCAACCAAATACTCTTTGGAGAAAACGTACCCATGGTT
>OGHB01001226.1_pt1 | contig 10526 bp, 10 predicted proteins | sample 1571451 | NCBI WGS metagenome assembly OGHB01 (sample SAMEA2582071, study PRJEB24529) | metagenome | biome: Human gut stool | place: China | collected 2011
TTTCTAAGGATTGTTTTATATTATCCTTCTGCTTGATTGGAATGAACTCGGCAGACTTGTACAACTGTACAGAATTGGAAGATGGTTCTATTACCTATTATAGGACTAAGACTACGGACAGGAGACTTGACAAGGCTAAGATGAAAGTAGATGTTCTTCCTATCCTGTTACCTTTAATGAAGAAATATGAAGATTACACCCAGAAGAAGGTGTTCTGCTTCTATCATCTCTATTCTACTTTCAAGAACTTCAACAGAGCCATCAATCTTGGGCTAAAGCAGATTGGCAAGATACTAAAAATTGATGATTTGGAGTACTATGCTGCAAGGCACTCATGGGCTACATTAGCTGTTAACAAGGTAGGCATTGATAAGTACACTGTTCATGCTGCATTGAATCATATTGATGAGGCTATGAGAGTTACTGACATATACATTGAAAGGGACTTCAAGATAGAGAATGAAGCTAACAAGAAGGTGGTTGAGTATGTATTTAGCAACCATAATGAGTAGTCTTGTCCAAAAGTGAAATAAGTTTAACACAAAAGAACCTCCGTAATTGATTGAATTATGGAGGCTCTTTAGTATATTTGTTCACTTACAATCTATATACTAACTACAAACTAAGTGAGATATGAGCAAAGAAGATGAACTGGCAAAAGAACAAGCAGAAGTAGTACCTAATACCTATGGTGACTTACATGATGCACCTGTAGAGTACATTGAGATATTATCCTCTGGGAAAGTAGGAGAAACTAAAACCATACCTCAAGACACAGTAATAACTAGTTTGGATGACCTACTATTTGGCAGAGTACCAGAAGTAATAAGAGAAGAAGTTGGTGACTCCTTCTGGAATCTGGCTGACTTCATAGATAAAATGCCTCATGGCATTGTAGACAAACAGATACCCGGCATTGGAGCTACTACACTTGAGATAAACTCAAAGAGAAACTCAATCATAGTCTTTCCTACTAAGGCTCTGGCTTATGGTAAACACTCCAAGCATCCTAATACTCTATATGTAGGTAGTGAGATTAAAGGACAAAATGAGAAGGTTACCAATCAGCAGATTGAGGAATACTTGGCTAAAGATGGCTACAAAAAACTTCTAGTAGTTGCAGACAGTCTAGGTAGACTATTAGGTATCATAGGAAAAAACTACAAGGACTACTTCCTTATGATTGATGAGGTTGATGTTCTCCAGACTGACAATAACTTCAGACCCCAATTGGAGAATGTTATTGACTACTACTTAATATTTCCCCCAAAGAATAGATGTATGGTAACAGCTACTATGAAGGAGTTCAGCAATCCACACTTAAAGACTGAATGTAGATTTCCTATAACATGGCAATACAATACCCATAGAAATATAGACTTACTACATACAGATAATATCACACAGGCCGTCATAGAAAAGGTTATCTCTCACCCTACAGAGAAGATATTCATTGCCTATAACTCCATACTCCAAATAAGGAATATTATAGCATCACTAGATGAAGAAACCAGAAAGGAATGTGCTATCCTATGTAGTGAGGCATCCATAAAGGAAGCAGGAGAATACTTTGCACCCAAATTAGGAGACAATGATACCTTACCTGCTAGGATTAACTTTGCCACCTGTTGCTACTTCACTGGTATAGATATAGAGGATAGTTACCATCTAATCACTGTATCAGATGTAAGAAGAAGCCACTCAATGTTGACCTTAGATAGAATGACACAAATACATGGTAGATGCAGAAAGGATAATGGAGTACTAAGTGAAACTATCATATATAATACCTTAGGATATGTATCAGTAATGGAAAGTATGGAAAAGTACACTATTACTCTATTAAACAAAGCCCAAAAGGTACTCAAAGTACTTGAATCAGCAGATACTATCTCACAGGGTGATTATACCTTGACTGATCTATTTGCAATAATCAAAGAAGCCATAAGAGAGAAAGCACAGGAGAGAATTGCAGGGAATGAGTTAATTAACTTGACTAGAAAGGATGTATATGGAAAGGATGTACCTGCCTACCTCAACATAGACTACATCATTGAAAGAACCGAGTTATATGCCTCATACTTCATGCCTGAAACACTGAAAGAAGTACTAAGGAAACAGGTTAAAATCATTAGCTACAAATCCCTGAACTATGATGTATCCCCAGAGCAAAGTAGCATAGAAAAGGCTAATAAGGATGCACAGAATAAGTTGACAGAAAGCTACATTCAAGAAGCCATAAATAATATCAAACTATTGTCAACCACAGGACAGTTGAATGATAATACCTTGTACTCATATACTAGACATTGCAGAAGTAAAACTAAGATATTCTTAGAGAGATTCATCAAGCTATATAGGTATGTTGACCTTGATAGTCTACTACATCAGCTATGGGAGATTAGGACAAGTAACAATTTAGCCTTCAAAAACTTCAATAATACAGTCATGTATTGGGCACTAGATGAAGAGCATCCTTTCAAGGTTGCTATAAGAAGAAGTTTCACCTTAAACAAGAGCTATTCAGCAAGTGAGATACAAGAGATATTAACTCCTATAGTCCAATATCATTTACATAAGGTACTGAAACCAAGAAAGTATGTAGCCTTATTGAAGAACATGTATGCTGTTGACAGAACATCTAGGAATAAGTATATCATCAGAAAAGAGAATCCTAGAGGTTTTAAAGAACCTACTGGCAGGATAGCTACCAAGGAGAATAATTTGTTAAAGCTATTTATGTTATAGAAAGTTAATAAATAGCCAAATAAATGATAAGGATGTTGGTATTACAGACATTATTTGCTATATTTACAACTGATAATCAGATGATTATAGAAGTGATTCATCTCTAATATGACATTAACTATCAACAGAACCAACCTTAGGGTCAAATATCACCCTATACTAATTACCTTTAGTCCTTTATTACTGTAGGTAATTAGTATGGAGTGGATTTTGACCCCTCTAAAACAAGAATTAATGACAACAGCAAAACCATACACTATCATCCCCATTGAAGCTTGCAGGTACTTCAATCCAAAGCAGCTCTACCTGTTAGCAGGTCTGTATATCAATGCCCACTACCAAAGAGGAAGTAACTACATGACAACAGATACTACTTTCAGCCAGTTGTCAGAGCTTACAGGAGTAAACACAGATTATATCAAGGATTCCTTTATCCCCAAACTAAAAGAGCTAGAAGATAAAGGATATAGAGTAGAGACTATACAGCAGCAAAGAGAGATTAGAAGGAATATTTATTATCTACCCAATCCTACTAAGAATTTCAGGATTATATGGGCAGAGTTATTCAGTGACAGCTCTTTAAATCCAGAAGAGAAAGGAGTTATGATAGGGTTATACTGCCTTTGTACTAACAATGAGTTCAGGATAGACCTATCAGATAAACTCATTTATAGTCATTTAGATATAGCAAAGAACACATATAAAAAGTATAGAGACTTATTGATTGAGAAGAAAGTAATCTGGTCTTCTTATGATGTTCCAATGAAACTAGTATGGACTGAACACATGGAAGCTAAAGTCCTTCTGTACCCTCACTTGGGTTACAATACTTGGATAGACAAAGTTACATCAGATGTACCAGATGATGATGAAATCAAGCATTACCTTGATACTATTAATGATGAATGAATGATACATACCCCAATACCCCCTGTTTTCCCACCAGAAGGCAGGGGATTATTGTATATGTACATAACTAATATATAGCACTCCCTACTGTCATCTGATATACTGTCTCCCTGATATTTTTAATTTTTATTTTCAATTTCTGCAAACTTGACACCTACAAGTGCACTCTAAGTCACAAAGTCTCCCTCCCCTTACCTTAAGAGTGGGATATTCCCCTCTGCAACAATAATAAAAATACAATTATGGAAAAGTTAAAGTTCTTAGAAACATTGACAGTGAATGAGTTCAAGGCTCAAAAGGGAGTAAGCAAGATTGAGGTTAAGCAGAATCCACACACAGGTAAGTGCTTCTTTGTCTATGGCTGTGAAACTGGTGCAGTCAGTGACAAGTTCATCAATGGAGAGGTTACCAATCCTGTTGTCTCCCAAGTATGCTCACCTGATACAGGTGATATGTTCTATATGCTACATCAAAGAGGTGAAGGTGGAGCTATGACATTGGCAACTCTATGATGGGTGTCAATATAGACCTCAAGGAGGCAAGTTTATTAGGACTTGCTTCCTTTTTTCTTTATAGACTGTGTATAACAATTAATCCTATTCAGATATGTTGAATTTAAGAGTTTCATCCAAGAAGCAGGCTAAAATTAAGCTTGCTCTACAAGGCTGTGCAGGTTCAGGTAAGACCTATTCAGCATTGCTTTTAGCTTATGGTTTATGCAATGACTGGACTAAGATAGCCATCATTGATAGTGAGAATGGAAGTGCTGACCTTTATGCTCACTTAGGTGCTTATAATGTATTAAGTTTAAGTGATAACTTTACACCTGAAACTTATATACAAGCTATTGAAATATGTGAAGGTGCAGGCATGGAAGTTATTATAATTGATAGCATCTCACAGTGTTGGGATAACTTGCTTGAATACCATGCAGGATTACAAGGTAACAGCTTCACTAACTGGCAGAAGGTGACACCCAGAATCAATGCTTTCATGCAGAAAATATTGCAGTCTGGAAGCCATATTATATGCACTATGAGATGCAAACAAGACTATGTTTTAAGTGAGAAGAATGGCAAGATGATACCAGAGAAAGTAGGACTTAAAGCAGTCATGAGAGATGGTATAGATTATGAGTTTACCATAGTCTTTGACATCAACATGAAGCACCAGACTATTGCATCTAAAGACAGGACAAACCTGTTTATAGGTAAGCCTGATTTTACCATTACACCTACTACAGGACAGATCATAGCAGATTGGTGTAATGATGGTGTCAATCTGGAGATGATAAGGAGCAAGATTAACAGCAGCAAGACCATTGAAGAACTGACTGCCATCTATCATGCTTATCCAGAATGGTATCAACAGTTAACATCAGACTTCATGCAGAAGAAAGCAGCACTTCAGGTACAAAAGAATCAACCAACTATTAACTATACCCCTAATTACATTAGATATGGAAATAATGCAGTTGCAGCCAGTCAGAGCTAATCTGATATACCCTAATAGAAATAAGGCGAATAACCCTTATATTCAAACAGTTGAGCCAATAGAAGTCATCAACACAGGTATTATATCAACAAATCCTGTGGGAACTGAACCAATAAGCACCAGAGAAGGCAATAAGTTACCTTTTATTGAAGCTAATACAAAGGAAGTTACTATGCAGTACCTCAAGGAGGAATGTATTACACCTGTGTTTTCTAAGGACAATGAGGTTACTATATCACACTCCAGTTTCATTGAAACTGCATGGGAAGCAGCTAACAAAGTGTTCTCCAATGAGAGAATAGAAGAACCTGCCATCAGGGTAAGCCATGTTATCAAAGGTAGAATACCGGAAGCTATTCATAAACCAGTGAATCAACTATTGGAATCTGATAAAACCATCTACTTTGAGAGAATGATGTTCTGTTTTGAGATACCTACCATATATGAGGATATTGCAGGTAACAGACTGAATTTAACCATAGGTGGAGTAAGAGCTTATAATCACATGAATCTGTACAGCAAGAAGGGTGCAGAGAAATTCAAGGTATTCATTGGCTTCAAAAATTTAGTCTGCTGTAACATGTGTGTATCAACAGATGGTCACAGATCAGAATTAAAGGTCATGAGTACAACTGAACTATTCAATGCAGTGATGAGGCTGTTCCAAGAGTACAATATAGCCCAACACTTGTATTATATGTCAGCTTATAAGGATAGCTATATAAGAGAATCCCAATTTGCCCAGTTCTTAGGCAGATGCAGATTATATCAGTTCCTTCCCATAGACCAGAAGAAGAAGTTACCACAGATGTTAATGACTGATACCCAGATAGGATTAGTTGCCAAAGCATATTACAATGATGATAACTTTAGCACCCTTTTGGACAGCAGGGAAATCAGCATGTGGAATGTATACAACTTACTAACTGGAGCTAACAAGAGCAGTTACATTGACAACTTCTTGGACAGGTCACTTAATGCCACTCAATTGGCTGAAGGACTTAATAAGGCTTTATATGGTGAAAATGAATATAGTTGGTTCATTAATTAGTGCATCTTATGGATAATATAATGAATGTATCAGAAGTTCAATTGAGCTATAAAAGCAATGTCAAATCATCAACTAGATACAAGATAAACAGCTCCCAGGATGCCTATGAACTATTGATAAAGTGCTTCCCTGATGACACTATAGAATACAAGGAAAGTTTTAAAGTGGTGCTGCTTAATCAGTCTAACAGAGTACTGGGTATAGTACCTATTTCAGAAGGTGGAATCTCTGCAACTTATGTAGATGTAAGGTTGATATTACAAGCTGCCTTACTGGCTAATGCAACACAGGTAATATTGGCACATAATCACCCTTCTGGAAGCATGAAACCCAGTACTCTGGATGATGCTTTGACTGAAAAAGTAAGGAAGGGGGCTGAACTCATGGAAATTCATGTAGCAGACCATATAATCTTAAGTCCAGAGAAGGAATATTACTCCTATCATGATGAAGGAAAGCTATAAACATTTAACCTTCTAAGGTCTACAATATCCTACCTTCTATTAAATCCATCCCCCTCTGCTGTTATTATACCATTATGATGGGAAATTTCTCCTGTCTCACTTTCTTGCATATTATATATACAAAGTAAGTGATGCAGAATGGCAAATCAGGGGATAGTTTTATAGAGGTTGACTGCCTCTTTTAATATAGGTTGAGGGTATTTGATTACAGGGTAAAGAGATGTACTGCTATAATAACTTAACCACTTGAGGTTCGGTGAAGTATGTAAACATGAATTATAGCAATAGTTAGTAAGTTAGACTAAATTAAATATTGATTGAATTATGTGTGAGATTATCTTGATTCTAGTGGGGTTTATCCTCACCAGTATGATACTTAAGGATTAAGAGGTTATATACCTCTTACTATGTGATTTTATTGTTGTTGATAGCCCTAGTTCTTCATGGACTGGGGCTTTAACTAATGTATATATGACAGCATTAGATATGATATTACAGTGGTTCATATTGATAGCTACTGGTGCTCTATTTATCAATTGGGCATACAGAAAGTGAATAATTAAGTCTACCTTTGTGCAATAAGGATATAAGCCTACACCTATGGTACTGATATGGCTTTAAACCTATTAAATTATAGCAGTCAAGTGATGAAGTATTACTGGAAAGTTCTATCTTTGCAACAGTATTAATTAAATGACAACTAATGAAATAGAAGTTTAACTAAGACATATTAGATAAAGAAGTGTTTGCTTCTTACTTGTGACAGTCCTAAAATTACCACCTTGAAGACTAACAATCACAGCAGTAAGTAGTGGATACTCATACCATTAGGTGTGGGCTTCCCTTATATTGTGTGATTGTAGGTATGTGGTAATACCTTGGACTCCCAATAAGGTTAGGCTCACATCTTCTTTTTGTAGTATGGCTACAAAAGGAATATATATGAAGAAAGAAAATTTGGGGATATTTATCACAGTCCTTAGTGGAACTATATTTACATTGTGCATAGTAGGTTATCTATCAAAGCTAGAAGGCACAACCAAGAAAAATCAAAATCCAACAGAGACAACAGCAGAAGCTGTCGACTCATTAGTCCAAGAATATTTTGTCCGAAAAGCAGAAGCTAAAGGTTTCAAGAAGGGAGTTATTCAGCATAGTTTAAATACCAAATGGAGTGAATTTGCTGATAGGAGTTATTACTCATATATCAAGACTTTGAAATCTGGAATGAAGTTGTACAGGGCAGAAGCTACTAACATGATGATGGAAGTATATGTATTAAAAGGATATATCAAAATTCAGTCTTCCAATATCATATTACATGATAAGACTAGTGAAACATTGAAGTCAATGGATGCTTGGCTAATGTCCTGCAATCCTCTTACTGTCATTGGGGACATATCCAGTACTAAGGAGTACAACTTTCATGACTATGATATCATGTTGAGAAAGTTAGGCACAGATGGAATACATTATATGATTTCAAGCAGCAGTGATACCAACAATCAGAGTATCAAAGCTACAACTGATCCTTCTCTAAACAAACAATACTCTAATGAGTACTTCTCTATAAAGTACCCTACCACATGGCAGATAGTTCAGGATGACAACCAAGTAACTGGTAATACAACTGTCTCTGTTCAGATTATGGAGAAATTGAAGAATGACCATGACTTTAGACCTAATATTAACATCATTGTTTCCAAAAAGAAATGGAGTGAACCTACCTCTTATTTAGCCCAGAACACAATAGCCCAAAATAAGCAAATAATGGACAGTTATCACCTACTAGAACAGAATGATGACATCTACATAAACAACTGTCAAGGAAGTGTGATAGACTACACCTTTAACATTCAAGGGTACAAGTTGCATGGCATACAATACATAGTAAAGAAGAAGGATAACACAACCTTTATCATTACTGCAACAACAGATGCAGCAAGGCACAGTAAACAAAAGGTAATTGCAAATACAATGATTAACTCACTTAAAATCAAGTAATATGAACAAAGAAGAACTACAAACATTAACCATTGAACAGCTCAATGGAATGACAGAACAGGCACTAAAGGCTGTAGCTGATGAAGTGTTGGAAAAGCTAAATGAGACTGAAATAGAGAAACTTCCCCTTGAGGTCAAGAAGAAGCTCAACTTGAAAAGGAAAAGCATCTGGTGCAGTGCTGAACTATGGATTTCATTAATACTTGGAGCACTGGTTATGAGTATAATGCAATCTATCAGGGGTAAATAATAGCCTTAAGTCAGAATTAAAGTATGATGGAGATTCTATTTGACCATCCAGACAGAGGGGCTGACTATCTATTTGTTGCAATCATCTTGATAGTAATATTTTGGTGGGCTGGCAGAAACAGCTAAAATTAACACTTGAGAGAGATGGAACATATTAGCACACCAAGAAGAAGAGATTTATCTTATGGACTCACAAAAGTTGGTCTTCCTATTATACTTGCTAGGGTCAAAGACAAACACCTTTGCTTCATCTTAGATAGTGGAAGCACCTGTAGCCTGATAGACAGTACTGTAGTAGAATATTTCAAAGATATAGTAGAGCCAGTTGGTGACTATTGCATCAGTGGAATTGAAGGGACTAAGCACAAGGTAGATATGATTACTCTGCCTTTCACATTTGAAGGTCAGATATATAAGCCCAAATTCTGTGTAAGACCTTTGCTGGATGCCTTTAGTGGCATTGAAGAAGAAAGTGGCATACAGGTACACGGCTTACTTGGGACTGACTTTCTTTTGGAGAACAAATGTATCATTGATTTCAAAGAATGTTGTATTTATAATGAATAATAACTATGTATAATATATTAGCAGCAATTGGACTTATAACCATCCTTGCTATTCTCTTTTTTTTATATTAAAATAATATAGACAAAAAGAGGGAAGAGGAAAAAGATAATTATGATTTGGCTAAATACAGTGACAAATGTGAAAATATAGAAAAGAATGCATCATCAGTTGATGAAGTACATAAGCAAATTAGACAGGTCTTATCTGACCCCAAAGAGAGATTAGAAGCTGAAACTAGAAGAAGACAATATCAGAAGGAGTTAGATGATTTAAATGAAGAAAGACATAAGGAATATGTAATAAAGCGTACCTATTCATATAAATATGAGAGTGATGTATTTGATATATTCTCAAGAACATTTAAGGTTGTTACAGTATCACATTATAGACCATATAGATATCTTGTAAAAGAAGATATAGTTACTGAAATACAAAAGAGATATGGTAAAGAATATATAGCAGCACTTGATTTATACAATGAATGGATTGAGAATGAATTAATACGGGAATTTAATGGAGAGATTTCTTTAGGAGCAACCTTACAACGTAAGGCTAATATTATATCATCTAAAGATATGAATATGGATAAATGGATGGCTAATCATCATAAATAACACTTTCAGCAGATTTAGTTATGAAACAAAAGCAAGAAACTTAGCACTTCAAAGTGCTATTAGTAGTATGATACTAGCATAGTAGTAATGCAAGAAGAGTTCAACTACAACATAAAGTTAGAGATTGTTTGGAGAACCAAACATATTCACTATATTTGCATCAATCATTAAAATCAAAAGTAATGAAGAAAGCACCTTAGAGTTTAACAGTGATTAGCAGGTAAACCTGTTACACTGACACCATATAAAATGGTGGAGAAGCTAGCCAAATTAGTAGCAATACTATCATGTTGACTAATAGTTGACTAATGAGCTAGCAAGGAGATATTTAACTTGCTGACAGTTGAGACCACTATAAGGCTACTCGTTAAAGATTGTGGTTCTGAATGTCGCCGGTTCGAGTCCGGTCTTCCACCCAACAAAAAC
>OGHB01001235.1_pt1 | contig 10461 bp, 8 predicted proteins | sample 1571451 | NCBI WGS metagenome assembly OGHB01 (sample SAMEA2582071, study PRJEB24529) | metagenome | biome: Human gut stool | place: China | collected 2011
GGCTTCTCCGAGCTTACGGAAAAGTACCGGAGATTCTGTGAAATATTCATAAGGGGATAAAGAGTAATTCCATGCCGTGAATAAAGGAGAGGCATTCATTGCAGTGGATATATTTTCTTTGGAGGCTTTGCGCAAGGAGGTCTGTTTCAGATATTCTGCTTCAGTGGTAGGCTGTTTGCGTTCATAGCGTTCAAAATGGACTTTAACGATAGAATCTGTGTCATAGCCTAAATCTATGTGAGTCATTTCATACAGTTGTTTGGCGAAGAACATGGAAACAACTATTAGAATGAATGCCACGATATACTGAATACTCAGATATAGGTTTCTTACAACAGACGATTTTTCACCACTGCCTATTTTCCGTAATGAATGGATAGGCGTGTTGTATTTGAATTTAAAAAACGGATAGATTGAAGCTGTCAATGGCAGTAAAATCAGGATAGCTATGGTTATTCCTATGTCAAATATACCATTAGGCTGTTGAATGACATCAAAATATTTATTTAAGGGAAAGGCAGAAATCTCGACAAGGAACCAGGCTATAAACAATGATACAAGTGTCAGACATAAATTCTCGATATATAGTTGGGAGAATAGCTGTGCTGAATTGTTTCCAAAAACCTTCTTTAGTCCGAATTCTTTGCTTCGTTTCAATAATACAACCGTATAAAGACTCATAAAATTGAAGATGCCTACAATTAAAATTAGTACAGCAACAAGTGCCAATAGATGTAGCTGTGGTAAATTCCCCCTTTGCAGCATGTCCTGCCAAACATCAATGGCTGGATGAAAATACACTTCACGCATGGGAAGCAGTTGATACCTGAATTCAACATCCGCAGCACGTGGAGATTGCCGGAACGCTGCATGCCGTGCATTTATCTTCGTAAAGGAAGCCCCTTTATGAATTAATGCCATTTTCATCGGGAAACGGAACTCCCAATCCTTCTGCAATGTTTCAGGAACAAGCAAGTCGAAATGAAGCGAGCGTTTCCCTCTGTCTTTGCCGATAACTCCGGTCACCGTAAGAGGGTCACCGGTAGAGTATTCAATGGTTTTGCCGATAGGATTTATGTTCCCGAAGAGTTTCTCACTCAGCTCTTCTGTGATAAAGGCGGTTTGTGGAGACGCCGCCCATGATTCGGCTTTTCCATATTTCATGGGAAAATCAGTCACTATTAGAAACAAGCTGTCTGCTACAATCGTTTCTACATCAATATGTTTTTCTTCCTTTATGATATAGTCTTTATTGAACCATACGAAAGTGGACATCGCTTCTATGTCTGCATCTTCGAGTGGACCTCCGATAACTGCCGTTTTATTGTTGTCATCTTTGTATTCCTGCACCATGATGCCTATCCGGTCTTTGTTGGGACTATAACAATCTACATCATTTTCCTGCTTCACGTAGCGGAATATAATAATGACACAAGCCAAGCTCAGTGCCAGTCCGATAATATTGATTACCGTATATACTTTAAACCTACTTAATGTTCGGATATATAATAGTATGAGTTTCATATTCGTGTCTTTTATTCGTTTTTCATAATGCTTGCCGGATTGATGTTGGCAGCCTTGCTGATTTGCCTAATAATAGTCAACAAGGAGATGGCAGTTGTTATGGCTACTGCTACGGCAAACAAGTCGAATGTCAAAGGGGCTTTGTGGGCAAAATCCTGCAAATAGAGGGTAATGGCAATCCATGACAAGGGTATGGATAGCAAAGTGGCGACTCCCATGACCGAGAGATACTTTTTAATGAGTAAGGGGTAAATATCCTTTGCTTGCGCACCGTTCACTTTGCGTAAACCTATCTCACGGTAACGTTGCCGAATATCGAACAAGGATATTGACAATAATCCCAATGAAGAGATGAAAATGGCTATTCCGGCAAAGAGCGTATAAATGTTCACCACTTGACGGTCTTCACGATACATCTTTTGGAGTTCATCTTCTATCAGCGTATATTCAAAGTCGGTTCTTCCCGTAGATTCTTCGTATAAGCGGCGCAGGAAATCAATGACTTTGGCTTTATTCTCGTGCTTATACGAGGCTGTAACAGTATAAATTCCGCCTATGCTTGCATCGTGATAATAGATGACAACCGGTTGGATGGATTGTGAAAGGTGCCGAACATTGAAATCCTTTATGACCCCTACTATCTCGCAAGGTGGATTGTAGAAATCCGGTAAGCTGCTTGAGGCGTAGTGTGGTTCTTCAGGTTGCAGCTTGTCTTTGGTGATGTCTTTTATTCCATAGACTCTTTTAGCGGTTTCGTTGATAATTACCTTGAAACTGTTTTTGGTGAACGCTTCATCTATGGAGTCGTTCCATAGGCGCCCCTCTACAAGTTGAAAATCGTATATTGCCATGGAGTGGGTCGTTAAATGTGCAGATAATGCCGGATGGAAACCGTTTTCGGCTCTGTTGAGCGCAAAACTGTCAAAACGGAAGTCGGTGAACAGCAAGTCGTTTCCTCTGCTCCAATGCTCAAACAGAGTGCTTTCACTCATTCGTTTATTGACCAAAGCATTACTTATATATTGTCTTTTTCCTTCATCCAATCCCTCCTCTTTAGTTGTTTTATATAAGCCCAATTTATCGACATACATCCGGCAAGTTATCACATCGTGCGAGCGGAAACCGAGGTCGGCGCAGAGCATATACTCCAACTGCCGTACAAAGAATAGAGAAACGGTTATTATAAAGATGGTTACGACATATTGAAAACACAGTAATATCATGCGTGACCGTGTGGAAAAGCGTGAAGATGCCAGCTCGCGTATGGAGTTGACGGGTCTGCTACATGTGTATTTCAAGAACGGATAAACAGTAGTCAGCAATGGCAATCCTAAAAGTACGATGGCAGAGACCTTCCGGTCAAAGCCGGAGTCTGTTGTGGTAGGTATATAAAGTTCATGGAAAAAGAAAAACCTGGTTATTTCTATTAAAGCCCAGCAAAGGAGTAATGCCAGTCCCGTCAATAAGATGTTCTCGGCATATATTTGCAGGAAAATGTCTGTCCTGCCTGCACCGAACACTTTTTTCACCCCAAACTCTCTTGACCGCTTGGACATGATGACAGTGTAGATGTTGATGAAGTTCAGCAGCCCTATGATACCTACCAGGAAGGCTACTACCATCAATACCCGGACATAGCTTTGGTTGCCATATTGATAGTTCTTGTTTTCTTTTCCGTGGTCTTTATCGTAATATAAATCTTTCAAAGGCAAATACTGATAGCGTACTGTCTCATAAGTACTCCATTTGCTGCGGGGGTGTTCTTTTGAATACTTTTTATTCAGCAGTGCAATGTCTGTATCCGGTGCCATCAGCATGGCGTATATAGGGTCGAAAAAAAGGAATTCATCCAGTTCATCCGACATAAATATATCCGGCATCCATGATGTCTTGGTATCGGGGTCGTCCACCACTCCTATAATAGTGAATTTATTCCCTTTTGTGTTTTTGAAAGTAGCGCCTATGGCATTCTTCCCTCCCAGCTTCTTCTTCCAAAAAGAACGGGTGATGACAACATCCCTCGAGCGGACTATTCTTCCGCTTCCGGCAATCACCCTATATGGAAAGATTTTGAAGAAGGTGCTGTCTACAGAAAAAGCGTTCGCTGCAATTTCTTGTTCACCGAACAGAACGGGCATATCCGATATTTGATAAATCACCGTAAATTGTTCTACGGCAGGATCCTTTTCCAATCCCGACCGGTAGCCTCCCAAGAAGTTCTCACCACTGCTGGTAGAGGTTTTTATCAGGCAAATGCGTTTATATTCGGGAAAGCATTGGTTCACTGTATTTTCTTGGTGGATATATCGGGCTACGGTGAGTACGCAAGCCAAACTGCACGCCAGTCCCAATACATTGATAAGGGTGTATGCTTTGAATTTCAGCAATGCATTGATGGCTAAGATTATTTGTCTCATAGTGCGTAGTTTTATTTCATTATCAATTCTTCCGCCTCGCCAAAGGTATCATATCCCGTTGTAATTACCCAATCTCCGGGCTGCAAACCTTCCGTAATCTCGTATTGTTGCGGATTTTGGCGACCGATGCCAAGCGGCACGCGCACGGCTTTTGTCTTTGCGGCGTTCAGTTTGTAAATCCATTGTCCTCCGGTACTCTGGTAGAAGTTGCCGCGCGGAATGACGAGCGCCTCCTCCGGCTGGCCGAGTTCTATCTGTACCCGGAAGCTTTTGCCTACACGTACGTTGTCGGGCATGTCACCGGTGAAGACGAGGTCTACGTCGAACGTGCGGTCTTTGACTTCGGGAACCACTTTCGTGATGCGCAACGGGTATTTTCTTCCCTGATAATTGATGGTGGCAGGCAATCCGGTGATAATGCGGTCGATGTAGTATTCGCTCAGGGAAGTATGCACTTTATATTGGTCCAGCACCTTGATTTCCGCAATGCTTTCACCGGAAGCGACCTGCTGTCCCGGAGTCACCTTGACAAAACTGAGCTGGCCGGCGACGGGAGCTTTCACCACCAGGTTGCCGAGCCGTTCGCAGGCGCGTTCATACTTCTTCCGTTCCCGTTCGCGGTCGTTCCTGATGAGGTCTTTGCGGATGACGGTGACGGCAGAGTCATGACGGAGGCTTTCCCTTTGAAGATGGGCATTTTTCACTTTATAGTTGTATTCGTCCTCGGAAACTTCGAGCTGCGCCTTGCTCTTGATGCCCATGCGGTACTCCTCCTTGTCAAGGGCAAAACTCTTGCGCAGGCGGTTGAGGTCATAATCGGTCTGCAGGGCTTGTTGTTGCAGGTTCAGGCTTTTCTGCTCCATTTCAATTTCTTTTTCGCGGTAGGTGATAAGCTGCTTTTCCCAGTCGTCGCGCTGGTCTTCGATACTGCGCAGCAGGTCGGGGTTTTCCATGACGAGGATGGTATCTCCTTGCCGGAGCAGGCTCCCCTCCTCTCCTATGATGCGTTCCACGCTTCCGGCTTCACGTGCATTGACCTTGATGGTAAGGATGGGCTGAATCACTCCCTCCACATCTACATATTCCATAAATTTGCCGTTCTTGACTTCGGCTATCTGTATGTTGTCTTGCTCGATACGCAGTTTGCTGGGACCCAGCGAAAGGGTGACTACATAAATCAGGAAGGCAAGGAAGGCAACGCCTCCCGCCAGATAGTAGCGGTAACGGATGTACCAGGGTTTCTTTTCAAGTTTTATATCCATAATGCAATATTTTATATACTCTTTTTTTACTTTTCAGATACCCCCTTCAGAAGTACTTCTGAATAAGGGTTCCGAGTTTTACTAAAACTTTACCGGAGATTTAGTAAATCGTCACCGGAGTTTTAGTAAATCTCCGGCCAGCTTTTACTAAAACTATTCCACGATTCTATTACTGTATAGATTCTTCATTAGTAACCCTTTCCAAGTCTTCTGCCAGTGGCCTCTCTTTTTCAAAGTCATATAGCGTGATGCTTCTCAGTGCATAGTACAAACTCCAATAGTTGTACAAAGCCGTTATATAGCTTCTCCGGGCCGTATCTTTTTCCGTGATGGATACATTGAGGTCGAGTACCGAGGACTTGCCGAGCAGATAGAGTTTTCGGGCTACTTCGGCGCGTCGTTGGGCTGTATGGTCCGTGCGGGCGGCTATGTTTACCCGTTGCGCCTGCAGGTTGAATTGCTTTACGAGTTTCCGTACGTTCAAGTCGAAATCCGTCTTGTCTTGCTCTACCTGCGTGTAGACAAGGTCTCGGTTGGAACGGGCCACGCGTACTTGTCCCCTTCCGCGCCCCCAGTCCAGGATTGGGAGGGTAATGCCCAAGCTGACGTACTGCTGGTCCAGTGGATTCCGGTAGGCATCTTTCAGCTTGTCGGCAGTTTGTGTCAAGCCGAAGCGCAGGTAGATGTCTGCCTTCAGTCCGGCATTGGCCTTGGCGCGCGACACGGCACTCTCGCTTTCCACCTTGCGGCGTAGCATGTTCTGTATCTCCGGACTGTTTTCGTTGGCAAGCATCAGCGCGGCATCCAGGTCGATGTGCAGGTCGGGCACGCGGTTGTCTATTCTCACCTTTATAAGGAGGTCTTCTTGGATGCCGAGGTAGGAACGGAGTTCCTGCATGCAGTTTTCCACTTCGATGCGGGCATTCATGCAGTTGGTTTCTTCGGTCAGTTTGTTGAGTTCGAGCTGCAACATTTCGTTTTCGCTGATGGTGCCGATGTTATATCGTCCTTGCGCATATATATACAAGGTGTCGGCATTGGCGTAGTTGGCGTTGGCTATTTCGTAGTTGCTTTGTGCTTTGGCCAGGTTGAAGAACTTCTCTGTGGCATTGGCGGCAACAAGCTCAAGGGTTTCTACGTAGGTTTTCTTGGCTTCGCGATAACGGATAGGTTCGATGCGACGGTCCCACTTCAGGCTTGACGGGTGAAGTCTGCCAGGAATAGGTGTCACTGCTGAAAAGGTCGAGGCGCTGCGCAGCCGTTTCAATGAAAAAGGTTCCTCCGGTCCACGGCACGTTTTGTGTCAGGCTCAGTGTCAGGTCAGTGCTCAGCAGGTTCTGCTCTATGAACTTGACGTTGCCATCGCTTTGGGTCACCTTGTTGATAGCACGGTCCAGATAGGGATTGGAAGTAAGCTTGAGCGTCGGCAGGTAGTTGGCACAGTAGTATTTGTAGTTCCAATAAGCGGAACGGAAGCTATGGCGGGCATTTTGGGCGTCGGGCGACTGCTGGCGGGCCTGCTCGATGGTTTCTTCCAAAGTCAGCTCCAGCGTGTGCTTTTGAGCAACGGCACTCGACATCAGACTGAATGTAATAAGCAATAAAAATATATTCCGGTGCATAGTTGTTTTCTTTACTCTATAAAGTTCAAATTCTATGCCATAAGTATAAGTTGTTGTATTATAAGTGTTTGTTGTGGTTCGAAGCTTTCCAAACGTGTGCAGTTGCGCACAAAAATAGTGCGATAATGCACGCACAACACATGGATATTATACTTATCTTTGCCCGTACAAGAGATGTGGGATTGTGTAGGCCTTGCCTGCACGAAAAGAAAACAGATATGGAGCAGTTTGGTAAAATATTGATTGTAGATGATAACGAGGATGTCCTTTTTGCGCTGAACCTTCTTCTCGAACCCTACGCCGAGAAGATAAAAGTGGCAGTGACTCCCGACCGCATCGAGCATTTTATGACCACTTTCCGTCCGGACATTATTCTGCTGGATATGAATTTCAGCCGTGATGCCATCAGTGGTCAGGAAGGTTTCGACAGCTTGAAGCAGATTCTGAGTATCGACCCGCAAGCAGTGGTCATCTTCATGACTGCCTACGCGGATACGGACAAGGCAGTGCGTGCCATCAAAGCGGGGGCTACGGATTTCATTCCCAAGCCGTGGGAGAAGGAAAAATTGTTGGCGACCCTTTCTTCGGGCATGAAGCTGCGTCGTTCGCGGACCGAGATAAATCTGCTGAAGGAGCAGGTGGAAGTTCTGAGCAATGCCACAGCGGGAGGCTCCGAAGAGGTTATTATCGGTGATTCTCTTGTCATGCAGCAAGTCTTCTCTACAGTGGAGAAGTTGCGCGATACGGATGCCAACATACTTATATTGGGTGAGAATGGAACCGGAAAGGATGTGATTGCCCGCCTGCTGTACCGCAATTCTCCCCGCTATGGAAAGCCGTTTGTCACGATAGACCTCGGCAGTATTCCCGAACAGTTGTTCGAAAGCGAGTTGTTCGGCTACGAGAAAGGCGCCTTCACCGATGCACGGAAAGCGAAAGCTGGACGTATGGAAGTGGCAACCGGCGGTACGCTTTTTCTGGACGAGATAGGTAACCTTTCCCTGCCCATGCAGGCCAAATTGCTGACTGCCATCGAAAAGCGTTGTATCAGTCGTTTGGGAAGTACGCAGGCTACGCCCATTGATGTGCGGCTCATCTGCGCCACCAATGCAGACATCCGTCGGCTGGTGGACGAAGGAGACTTCCGCCAAGACCTGCTGTATCGCATCAACACCATCGAGTTGCATATTCCACCTCTGCGGGAACGCGGAAACGACATCCTCCTGCTGGCAGAGTATTTCCTGCAACGGTATGCCCGCAAATATCAGAAAGAGATGCGCGGGCTGACCCGGGAGGCGAAAAACAAGTTGTTGAAATATGCCTGGCCGGGTAATGTACGTGAGTTGCAGCATACAGTGGAACGTGCTGTCATATTGGGAGACGGTTCTCTGCTTCGTCCGGAGAACTTTATGTTCCAAGCTTCTGTTTCCCGTCAGAAGAAGGAAGAAGAAGTCCTCAACTTGGAGCAATTGGAACGGCAGGCTGTGGAACGTGCCATGCGGCTCAGTGAAGGAAATGTGACCCGTGCCGCCGAATACTTGGGCATTACTCGCTTCGCCTTGTACCGGAAACTTGAAAAACTGGGCTTATGAAACGATATTCATTGATTGTGGCACTGCACATCATCGGCATAGCCTTCCTTTCGGTCGGCGTTTATCTGCTGGTGGATGCCGGACTGTGGTTCAGTGCACTGATGGCTTTTTTGATATTGCTGGCGATTGCCGTTCATCTGTACCGCCTGCAGATGATGCAGGTGCGCATGATGCGCCATCTGGCAGAGAGCCTGCGCTATGACGACATGATGCTGTCATTCCGTTCTCCCTACAAGAACCGGTCTATGGAGGATATGGTGGACGAGCTTTCCGAAGCGATGAGGAATTTCCGTACCCGCGTGCTGGAACGCAATGAGATGGAAGCGTGGCAAAAGCTGATACGTGTGCTGACGCACGAAATAATGAATTCAATCACTCCCATCATCTCCCTCTCCGAAACCTTGAGCGAGCGGGAAATGTCGGAAAAGAACTATCCCGTCATGCGGCAGGGAATGCAGACTATCCACCGCCGTAGTAAGGGGTTGTTGGAGTTTGTGGAGAATTACCGGAAGCTGACAAGACTTCCCGCCCCCGTCCGTCGTCCGGTTGCCGTCCGCGAGCTGTTGCAGGATTTGCAGAAGCTGTTTTCGGAAGAGTATATCCGGATAGAGCTTCCGGAGACCGACCGCATACTCCAGATAGACCGGACACAGATAGAACAAGTACTGATTAATCTGATTAAAAATGCCAAAGAGGCATGTAGCAGGAAAGAGCATCCCCGGATAGAAGTGAAGATGCTACCCGCCCTCTCGTGGCAATGCCTAATCACTGTCAGTGACAATGGTGAAGGCATTCTGCCGGAAGTGCAAGATAAGATTTTTGTACCGTTCTTCACCACCAAGCCTTCCGGTTCGGGCATCGGGCTCAGTTTATGTAAACAAGTGATGAACCGGCATGGAGGGAATATCACGGTGCAGTCTACTGTGGGAAAAGGGAGTTGCTTTACGCTGCTATTTGGATAAGTGGGAAAGAGGGTATATACAAAAATAAGCTACTGAAAAATCAGTAGCTTATTAATTTCTGTCGGGGTAGCGGGATTCGAACCCACGACCCCCTGCTCCCAAAGCAGGTGCGCTAACCGGACTGCGCTACACCCCGAATACTTTACTTCTGAAAAGCGAGTGCAAAGGTAAAAATAATTCTGATACCAACCAAACATTTAGGCAAGTTTTATGCAATTAAAATTACATTTTCAGATAGAAATCTTTCGTTAAAGCTACATATTCAGGGGTAAACTCATTGTGATTCACCTCAATACAGAGTTTCTCTTCTCTACACTCTTTTGCTTCAAAACCAAAGTTCAGCAATACCCGTCTGCACGGTTTTCCGGGCTTGGTGAAGACTTGCACACGATGCAATGGAAACAACTTATGGTTCCAAGCTGTATCCACAACCGTTTTTTCAGCTTCCGCTGGAATAATGATGCTTACGACTCCTTGCTCTTCAAGCAAAGATGCCGAACGATGAAACAGTAAATCGTAATTCAAATTGCCCGCATGCCGTGCTGTGCACCTTTGTTCGTCAGGACATTTCAACGCATCTATAAAATAGGGAGGATTGGAAACGATGAGGTCAAATCTGTTTTCCGGCTGATAATCTCGGAAATCATGACATATGATCTCTACTCTATCGGCCCATGGAGAGTGAGATACATTTTCTGTGGCTTGTCCGGCTGCAGCCGCATCTATCTCGATTGCAGTAATCCGGGCATGCGGATTCCTTTGCGCTAACTGTAAGGCTATTAATCCGGTACCGGTTCCAACGTCCAGTATACGCTTTGCTTTGTCTGCCGGGGCCCATGCCCCAAGTAGTACACCATCTGTGCCGACCTTCATGGCGCATTTATCATGAAATATGGTAAATTGTTTAAACTTAAAAGATGATTTTGGCATGTTTATCTTCTTTAATTGGGCTCAAAAATAATCAAAGCCTGCATATTTGTCATAAAATTGGCACTGTTTTTGTCTTTTTAAAGGGTGAAGAACGTTTATTTATGAAGAAATAGCTTAACTTTGCAGGCGCTTTATTGGCCTGCCAATATGAC
>OGHB01001251.1_pt1 | contig 10376 bp, 10 predicted proteins | sample 1571451 | NCBI WGS metagenome assembly OGHB01 (sample SAMEA2582071, study PRJEB24529) | metagenome | biome: Human gut stool | place: China | collected 2011
AGGCGATTTCTCATCTGCAATCATGGCTATTTGTTTTCGCTCAGAAACAAATAGCAGTGTGAAAAATAAGCGCATCAGCGTTATTTTTCACACTATTCTCCATTCCACCATTTCATATTCTGAATGACTTCTTTTTTTCTCTTTCACTTTATGTTACACTAAATAAATCATAATTACCTAGAAAGGATGATACAATGAAAAAAATCAAACGCATTGCCGCACTCACTGCTGTCATTGCATGGGGGCTTTTACTGCTTGTAACACTGATTACAGCTTTTATCAATACAGATTCTGCCCGTACACTGTTTAACGGTCTGATTTTTACGGATATTATCTTTCCAATCGTGATTTATGCCATGATGCTCGTATACCGTATTCTCTCCCACAAATCTGACGATTAAAAGGATACGGCTGTCACACGGTTGAAATATTTTCATATTTCTTCATGTGACAGCCCCTTTTTGCAATTTATTTTACTTTGAATAACTGCTTACTCTGTGAATAATTTCATGTCTTCCCGGTCCGTTTGATACCATTGTAATTGGTGCTTCAATTTCCTGTTCAATGGCTTCGATATAATTTCTGCATGCTTCCGGAAGGTCTTCATACTTTGTAATGCCTCTGATGTCTGACTTCCAGCCCGGAAATGTCTTTAATACCGGCTTTGCTTTTTCAAGCTGTGCAGTTGTCGGGAAATCCTTTGTCACCTTACCGTCAATTTCATATCCGACACACATCGGGATTTCATCTAAATAACCTAATACATCAATAACAGTCAATGCAACTTCTGTTGTTCCCTGCATTCTGACACCATAACGTGTTGCAACGGCATCAAACCATCCCATACGTCTTGGTCGTCCTGTTGTCGCACCGAATTCACCGCCATCACCGCCGCGCTTTCTTAATTCGTCCGCTTCTTCTCCGAAGATTTCACTGACAAATGCACCGGCACCGACTGCTGATGAATAAGCCTTAACAACCGTTACAACATCCTGAATGGAGCTTGCCGGAATACCTGCGCCGATTGCGCCGTAAGGTGCTAATGTGGAAGAAGATGTAACCATCGGGTAAATACCGTGGTCAGGGTCTTTTAAAGAACCAAGCTGTCCTTCCAATAAAACCTTCTTGCCTTCCTTTAATGCCTGATGCAGATATGCGGAAGTGTCTGTTACATACGGCTTAATCATTTCTTTATATTCCATTAATGTATTGTAAATATCTTCCGCGTTAAGTAACGGCTTATGATAAAGATGCTCTAACATCACATTTTTTAAAGTTACGACATTTTCAATTTTTTCCATCAGCTTGTCTTTTTGTTCAAAAAGCTCACTCACCTGAAAACCGATTTTCGCGTATTTATCTGAATAGAATGGTGCAATACCGGATTTTGTAGAACCGAAAGACTTTCCTGCAAGTCTTGCTTCTTCATAGGTATCAAAATCCACATGGTACGGCATAAGAATCTGTGCTCTGTCTGACACTAAAATCTTAGGCATCGGAACATTTCTGTCTGTAAGACTTTTTAATTCGTTTACCAGATAAGGTATATTTAAAGCAACACCGTTGCCGATAATACTTGTTGTATGATTATAGAAAACACCTGATGGCAGCAAATGCAGTGCAAACTTACCATAATCGTTAATAATTGTATGTCCTGCGTTGCTTCCTCCCTGGAATCTTACGATAATATCTGACTCCTCAGCAAGCATATCTGTAATCTTACCCTTACCTTCGTCACCCCAGTTCGCGCCAACAATAGCTTTTACCATAGTTTCCTCCATTCCGCTGATTCTTACCAGCCTGCATAAAACGTATTCATCGTGCCTGTAGGAAAATTTTTGTTTTCCCAAAAACCACACGTTGTTATAATACCACATCTATAGGAGTACAGGCAACGGTTATTTCATATAAAATACAAAAATAATATACAAAAAGACATTGAACAGACTACTTTGTAAAATCCGCTCAATGTCTTTCTTTCTTTTTATAAAGCTGTTGAGGGGAGTCGGACCCCCGACCTCTTCATTACCAATGAAGTGCTCTGCCACTGAGCTACAACAGCCTGCGTTCTACGCAAGAACTATAATATTATACCTCACTTTATTTGTCAAGTCAACTTTTTATTTTCTCTGCGATAAAACTTCCTGTAGAAGACTATTACCGCAGAGAACACTCTTTTTAGAAGTTTGCAAAGACATGTGTACTTTTCTGCAATGTCTGTGCAATTACTTTATTTTCATTCATTTTGTCACTGATATTTACGATATCTTCAACCAGATTCTGCGTGCTTTTTGCAGCTCCATTAATTCCTTCTGCGCCTTCGTCCACTGCTGTTGTAATGGCACTGATAGACAATGCAATTTCATCGATATTTTTCTTTAACATATCTGTCTTTGCCGTAAATTCCTGCATTGCATTTTCAATGTAGGATGCATTATCCCTATATTTTACACCGCTTTCTACAAATGCTTCGAATTCCGGTAATATGGCATTTTGTATATAACCCACAAGCTCATTGGCATTATCCGAAAGATTATTGACAGCTGCTACAACAACGGAATTTATCTGCTGGATTCTGTTTGCCGTTTCACGGCTTGAATCCGCCAGACCGCGGATTTCATCCGCTACAACTGCAAAACCTTTTCCTGCCTCGCCGGCTCTCGCTGCTTCAATGCTCGCATTTAATGCAAGCAGGTTGGTCTGACTTGATATATTTAAAATTTCATCCGTCAGGCTGGTTACCTGTCCTACACTGTGGCTGTCTTCAATCGCCTTTCCAAGTCCCTCTAATATAATTCCAATGGTTTCATTGGTTTTATCCATATTATTTCTTGCATCGCTCTCCATCTTATCCGCATTGGCTTTCATCTCTTTTGAGAATTCATTAATTTCACCGGACTTGTGTGCTATCATCTCAACATCACCACGTACATTTTCAGTATTATTATTAATAACACTGACCGAATGTCCTACATCCTGCATGGTTGCTGACAGCTCTTCTGTCATCGCCGATAAATCTGTTGCACTGTCATTTGACGTTGCAACACTTTCTCCTACCTCACGTACCACATTCTCCATATGATTCGTGTTCTCGATAATCATCTTTAGTATCTGCTGGAGTTTATCCATAAACAGATTAATACCATTTCCAAGATCAGCAATTTCATCATTTGACAAAACAGCGACTCTCTTGGTCAGATCTCCTTCACCTTTATCAATTCCGCTGATAATGTCCCTGATGTCCTTATTCGTGGCAAGAATCGGTTTAATCACAAAACGTATTACACAGTATAACGCCACCATAAGAAGCGTGACACTAATAGCAATAATTATGCCATTGCTTACTAATGCACCCAGATAAACATCCGATAGTTTTTCTCGCGCATCAGATGCCGCAGTGTTCGCATGCTCCTTCATGACATTAATTTCATTTTGAATTGCCATGCTGCTTTCACTGACAGCTCCATTTGCCAGTGCATAAGCCTCGGTATTTTTTCCAAGTGCACTGTATGCCATCAGATTACCAAGCTCATACTTCATCGTCTCATAATTGGATACAACCGTTTCATAGGAGCTTTCATCCTCCGGCTCTACATATTTTCTGTAATCTTCAAGCTCCTGCTCTAACGTTTCCTGTTCTGTCTGCATTTCTTCAACAATGGAAATCATTGTATTGAGGTCCGTTGCTATAATATGGGACAAACCCAGCTTATGTATAGACTGTGTTTCGTTCTCAATGGCAGAAAGCTCGGAAATGCTGTTCATGCAATCATCTGCAATACGTGAAGCATTCCGATTTACCTTTCTTATATTATTAACTGCCATAACATTTGACAGTACAGATAATATTCCTAATATAAATACCGGAACCAGTATCAGCGCCTTCAGGCTTGTTCTTTTTTTATTCATATAAACCCTCTTTTCTTATGCGTAATCCCAAAACAGCTTTTCCGGTTATTATTTTACCGTTGACGCCGTAATCCCGTCTACAAGCACATCCATAAGCTCCTGTTCCGAAAGACCACCTGTGTTTCCGCTAAGAATCGTATCTGCAAACGATTTACAGGCATCCCAGTAGCTATTTCCAACCCTCTGGAGTGTACCATACTTTGACTGGTCAATTACAGCCTGTATTGCTGCTACCTTTTTAATATCCGGTGAAGCAGCTGCATTAATATTTGACGGTCCCTGATTACGCTCTGTAAAACGTATTTTCTGATTTTCTTCATTTGTCATCCAGTCTGCAAGCTTGCATGCCCAGTCTTTATTTTTAGAATAGGCATTGACACCCATCATTTTATATCCCGTAAATGAAGCCATCTGCACTTCTCTTCCGGCGCATGTATAAGCTGGCAGTTTACATGCTCCATAGTCAGCTCCCCACGCTTCTTTTGCATTCATAACATCCCATACACCGCTGATACCGGCTATTACTTCTCCCGATTTCATCTTGTCCGCAATTTCCCCATTCGGGCAGCTTAAAAAACCGGCATTTGATGTAATCCTTTTTAACGCCTCTTCTATATCAACACCTCTTATATCACCGGATGTATCATTCCAGTTACAGGCATTTGTAACTCCGTCTTCATTCAATGACAGTTTCAGACCCGTATTACCAAAAAAAGAATACAGATACCAGCCCGAATTAAATTCCATCGCCACTTTCTTTCCCGCTGCCTGTGCTACGGAAAGCATTTTATCCAACGACTTTACATCCTCCTCCGTAAAATAGTCCTTATTATAATACATAAAATATCCATTGTCTGCCGTCATTGGATATCCGTATAATTTTCCATTAAGAGTTGCAGCATCCACTGACTCTTTTATATTCTCTGCCGACACTTCTTCTGCATTAGGAACCGGAACCAGCACCCCGCCTGCAACAAGCGATATAAGCTGGTCATCCGGGAACGAAAATACATCTGCCCCGCCGTGGACATCTGTAAGCATCACATCTCTTACCCCTGAATCCGCCTGTGTTTCAAGTGTGATATTAAAATCCGCCTGTCCCTTATACTGTTCTTTAAAACTGTCTATCATCTTTGTAAGCGTTGCTGTATTATCTTTTTCTCCCCATACCGTAAGCTCTACCGTTTCTGTACCTTCTGTTTCCTGTTTCCGGTCGTCTGCACTTTCTGCTGCACCGCACCCTGATAACAGTAGTGATGAGGTCATAAAAAGTGCCATAACCCTTTTCAAACATTTTTTCATAGTAAACTCCATTCTGCAGACATTTCCCTGATTAACAACCTTTAAGACTGAACTGCTGCGATGCCTGCGGCGCAGTCATTCCGTATCACATTGCACTTAATTCCCCTATAAATCCGTCACCGCCATACAATACTTTTTATCTATAAACAGCATACTACTTTTCCTGTCAAACATCAATCACTTAATTTTCTAAGGTCAGACGGGCCGCTTTACTGCGTATCCGTTGCAGGGCATTATCAACTGACTTCGGCGGCTTCTGCATTTTTTTTGCAATTGCTGTATAGTCCATTCCTTCCAGATAATAAGTCAGCACCTGCTGTTCAAAGGTACTCAGTACTTCTTTTAAACGGCTCTTTAAGTCCCAGTTATGCTCTTTGTCTATCAGCAGTTTTTCAGGATTTAGCTCTGTCTGCGACTGCAGAATATCAACAAGACGCATATCACTGTCTTCATCACCGCCGGCCGGCATATCATATGAAACATAGGTATTCAGCGGCATATTTTTTTTACGATTTGATGCTGCCACCGCCGTAATCATCTGACGATTGATGCACATACTTGCAAAGGTTGCAAAAGAAGCCTCCCGGTCTGTATTATAATCCCGGATTGCCTTATATAGCCCAATCATGCCTTCCTGAATCAAATCGTCATTATCACCGCCGGCTAAAAACATGGCTTTTGCTTTTTTACGCACCAGATGTTTATACCGTTCAAATATAAAATCCATTGCATCTGTATCTCCATCGCGGTACCGTACAATCAATTCTTCATCACTGCACTGTTTCAAATCCATGTTTTATTCTCCCCAATACGCTTTATTTTAAGCGTTTTCACACAGAGCGGCATCCGGCTTTATCCGCTTACACCTTTTCCGCCAGTATCTGTTTTACCTATGCCTTTAAACGCTGGCGCACAATCTCATATGCCAGCACACCTGCCGCTACGGAAGCATTCAGCGAATCAATATCGCCCTTCATCGGAATTGATGCCGTAAAATCACATTTTTCTTTTACAAGACGGCTCACTCCCGCACCTTCATTACCGATAACCAGTCCAATCGGTCCTGTAAGGTTTAAATCATACATCGTCTGTCCGTCCATATCGGCACACACAAACCACATGCCTTCTTTTTTCAGTTCTTCAATGGTCTTTGCAATGTTGGTTACTTTTGCCACAGGTGTATAGTTAACCGCTCCGGCAGAGGTCTTTGCTACGGTCGCCGTAAGTCCCACGGCACGGCGCTTCGGAATAATAACACCGTGTGCCCCGCAAAGGTTTGCAGTACGGATAATTGCCCCCAGATTGTGTGGGTCTTCAATCTCGTCCAGAATAAAAATAAAAGGGGCTTCACCCTTTTCCTTTGCTGCATTTAAAATATCTTCGACTTCCGCATATTCATATGCTGCCGCCTGCGCAACAACGCCCTGGTGATGTCCGCTGTTTGCCAGTCTGTCCAGCCGTTCTTTATCCACAAAATTGATAATGGTATCCGTCTTTTTGGCTTCCCGCAAAATACTTTTTACAGGACCGTCCTGACAGCCGTCTAACACAAACAGCTTGTCAATGGTCTTTCCTGCGCGGAATGCCTCCAGCACGGCATTTCTGCCCTCTATAATAAATTCTTTATATCTCATTTTTTCTCCATTCTATGGTGTTCCCATTCCCCGATTGCCTCTAGACCTGTATGTACCAGCTTTGTCAGTCGGTCGTACTGCCCGTCCAGATACAGATATCCCATTAAGGCTTCAAAACCGGTTGCACGTCTGTAATCACCGATTGTCGCGTTTTTGGCAGAAGTATACGACTTTGCATTTCTGCCCCTTTTATAGACTGACAATTCATTTTCCGTCAGCTGTTCTTCAAGGATGCCAATCAGTTTAGACTGCGTTTCCGCCTTGACCAGCCTGCACGCATGCCGGTTGATTTTGTTGACCGGCATGTTGCCAAGGCTGATTAAATAGGTGCGGATCACAAGGTCGTAAATGCTGTCGCCGATATAGGCAAGCACCAGGGGTGATAACTGCCGTGGTTCTACCTGTGCAAGTTCTAAATTCTTCCAGATATTCCGTGTCAGATTTTCTTCAAAATTTAAGCTCTTTTCCATCTTACGCCTTCTCTTGTATCTTCTAACACAATGCCCTTTGCTAAAAGAGTATCCCTGATTTCATCTGCTTTTGCAAAATCTCTGTCTTTTCTTGCCTGCTGACGCTGTGCAATCAGATTTTCGATTTCTTCATCTAACATCTCGGCTTCTTTTTCCGTTATAAGTCCCAGTACATCTGTCAAAGCTGTAATCTTTGCCTTTAACGCATTGAGATATTCTGCGGTATTACCTGCCGATGAATTAGAATTTGCAAATTTAACAAGTTCAAATACAGCTGCAATCGCATCTGCCGTATTAAAATCATCTTCCATTGCTGCTTCAAATTTCGCCGTCATTTCCGCAGTCTTTTCAAGCAGTGCCTTTTCTTCATCTGTCATTGCACCAGCCTGTGCATTTTCCGCAAGGTGTGTCAGATTGCCGACTGCCGTTACGATTCTATCCAGACCGTTCTTTGCGGATTCCATCAGGTCATGGCTGAAATTAATCGGATTTCTGTAATGTGCGCTTAACATAAAGAAACGCAGTACCTGTAAATCGTATTCTTTGCTGATATCTCTTACAGTAAAGAAGTTACCGAGAGATTTAGACATCTTCTTATTGTCAATATTTAAAAATGCGTTATGCATCCAGTATTTTGCAAATGGTACACCATTTGCAGCTTCTGACTGGGCAATTTCATTTTCATGGTGTGGGAAAATCAAATCCTCACCGCCCGCATGAATATCAATCTCGTCTGCCAGATACTTCTTAGACATGACAGAGCACTCAATATGCCAGCCCGGTCTTCCCTCACTCCACGGTGATTCCCAGTAAGGCTCGCCTTCTTTTTTCGGCTTCCACAATACGAAGTCTAACGGGTCTTCCTTTTCGGATTCTCCGGCAACCTTGATATCTCTGTGTCCGGCTTCCAGATCATCAATATTCTTCTTTGAAAGCTTTCCGTAGCCCTCAAACTTTCTGGTGCGGTAATAAACCGTACCATTAACATTGTAGGCATAGCCTTTGTCAATCAATGTCTGAATCATGTCAATCATGCCGCCGATTTCCTGTGTTGCAAGCGGATGTGTTGTGGCAGGCTTGATATTCATGCCTTCCATATCCTTTTTGCACTCTGCGATATAACGCTGTGAAATTTCTTCGGCAGATACACCTTCTTCATTGGCCTTTTTGATAATCTTATCATCGACATCCGTAAAGTTGGATACGTAATTGACATCATACCCCTTATATTCCAGATATCTTCTTACCGTATCAAAGCAGATCATCGGTCTTGCATTTCCGATATGAATCAGGTTGTATACGGTCGGTCCGCAGACATACATTTTTACCTTGCCTTCTTCAAGCGGCTGAAATTCTTCTTTTTTTCTTGTCAGTGTATTATAAATTTTCATTATTGCTCCTCTTTTCCGTAGACGCTTTGTGTCGTCGGTACGCGGGCTGAATCCATTCAACCCTGCGATAAATCTATTTGTGGCATCTACGGCACAAATAGTTGTGTGAACAATCTTAAATTTATGGATTTTTCACACTTTCCAATGCCTTCTCTAACTTATCAAGACGTACCCGAAGGCGCGCATTTTCACTCTTTAAATCGTCCATTTCCGTCTGTACCGGGTCCGGCAGATGTACCTGGTCTAAATCGTCATTGACACGTACATCATTCTGAATGACGATTTTACCCGGCACGCCGACAACCGTTGAATTCGGCGGCACATTTTCAAGAACAACCGAACCGGCGCCGATTTTACAGTTATCTCCGATTGTAAATGAACCAAGCACCTTTGCTCCCGCACCGATTAATACGTTATTCCCCACTGTCGGGTGGCGCTTGCCGCTTTCTTTTCCGGTTCCGCCAAGCGTTACCCCCTGATACAGTGTTACATTATCCCCGATAATGGCTGTTTCACCAATAACCACACCATGTCCGTGGTCGATAAACAGACCTTCACCAATTTGGGCACCCGGATGAATCTCGATACCGGTCTTTCTTGCCGTTTTCTGCGAAATGCGGCGTGCGCGGTAATAGTGCTTTTTCAGGTACAGTTTATGCGCCTTGCGATATTTTAAAATTGCATGAAAACTCGGATATAAAAACACTTCCATCGTTGATTTTATTGCCGGGTCCCTGTCCTTTATGACCGCAATTTCCTGTTTTACATATTTAAAAAACTCCATGTCTACTCCTCAATGTCTGATTGCTGTTACTTTATTTTACGGAACAACCGCCACATCCGCCACAACAATTTGTCATATCCGAATCGCCATAGATATAATTGGTCACGTCATTTAAGCTGCAAATCGCCTGAGAAGAAATGCCTTCTCCCGTACCGGTAAAACCAAGTCCTTCCTCGGTCGTTGCCTTTACATTGACACGGTCGATGTCAAGCTTTAAGGTGTCTGCAATATTTTTGCGCATTTCATCGATATACGGACGCATTTTCGGCTTCTGCGCAATAATCGTTGCATCAATATTTTCAATGACATAATTCTTTTCATCTAAAAGCTTTCCAACCCGTCTTAACAGTTCCAGACTGGAAATGCCTTTATATCTGTCATCGTTGTCCGGAAAATGCTTTCCAATATCTCCAAGCGCCGCCGCACCGAGCAGTGCATCCATAATCGCATGAAGCAGGACATCCGCATCAGAATGTCCCAGCAGACCTTTTTCATCCGGAATTTCCACTCCGCCTATAATCAGCTTTCTGTCTTCCACCAGTCTGTGTACATCATACCCCATTCCAACGCGCATTTTCATTCTCCTTTCTGACTTCTATCATTTTATTTTCCCGTAAAAGAATACCATTATTCTATGAATTGTACAAGTGAAAATATTTCCGCTTTGGCAGTGTTTTACGGTATTTTCCCTGTATATGCAAAAAAGACACCTTTGTTCAAGGTGTCCATGTAGTAGCGAGAGGGAGACTCGAACTCCCGACACCACGGGTATGAACCGTGTGCTCTAGCCAACTGAGCTATCTCGCCATATTCTTTTCATGTATGGGACCTATAGGGCTCGAACCTATGACCCTCTGCTTGTAAGGCAGATGCTCTCCCAGCTGAG
>OGHB01001258.1_pt1 | contig 10331 bp, 10 predicted proteins | sample 1571451 | NCBI WGS metagenome assembly OGHB01 (sample SAMEA2582071, study PRJEB24529) | metagenome | biome: Human gut stool | place: China | collected 2011
GGGTTCGAACCCTGGACACCCTGATTAAGAGTCAGGTGCTCTGCCAGCTGAGCTAATCGCGCATTTTTAAATTGTTTGTTTTGTGTCTTTCCTTAAGACAAGAGTTATTATATAATAGGAGTATTAAAAAAGCAAGCACTTTTTTTATTTTTTTTAAATTTTTTTAAAAGCATATTTGAAAGGAACAATTTAACATGAAAGTAGAAGAAAGATTACTAAAATATGTCAGCTATTGGACAACCTCCGATGAATCCTGCAGTGACATTCCAAGCAGTGAGCGTGAGTTCACGCTTGCAAAAGCCTTAAAGCAGGAACTGGAAACGCTCGGTCTTACCAATATACTCCTCACCGATCACTGCTATGTATATGCCAAGCTTCCTGCCACACCGGGCATGGAAAACTGTAAATCCATCGGCTTTATCGCTCATATGGATACCGCCCCGGATTTTCCCGGAAAAGATGTCAAACCACAGATCATTCCCGACTATGATGGCGGGGATATCTTATTAAAAGGAAGTCAGGATGTCTTAAAGGTAAGTGATTTTCCATCCCTTGCCTCTTTAAAAGGAAGAACCCTGATCACGACAGACGGTACCACACTTCTGGGCGCTGATGACAAGGCAGGTGTTGCCGAAATCATGACAGCCGTGGAAGAACTGATTGCAGAAGGTACACCACACGGGGAACTCTGGATCGGATTTACGCCGGACGAAGAAGTCGGCGCAGGTGCGGATCTGTTTGATCTTGCTATCTTTCAGGCAGATTATGCATACACAGTGGACGGTGATTACGAAGGCGAAGTGGCTTACGAAAATTTTAATGCCGCAAGTGCCATCTTTCATATTAAAGGTGTAAATGTTCATCCGGGCGAAGCAAAAGACATTATGGTCAATGCGGCACTGGTGGGATGTGAAATTGTTTCCCGGCTTCCGGAAGCGGAAACGCCGGCACACACCAGCGGCCGGAAAGGATTCTATCATCTGACCGATATGTCCGGAGATGTGGCTTCCGCCACCCTTTCCTTTATCATTCGTGACCATGATAAAACCACATTTGAGAAACGTCTGCAGAATCTGCGTGACCTTGCACAATCCATGAATCAGAAATATGGATCGGAAACCGTCACGCTCGACATCGAACATTCGTATGAGAATATGCTCTCTGTCATTGAGGATAAAATGGAGATCGTGGATCTGGCAAAACAGGCAATTGCCTCCGAAGGTCTGACACCACTCTCCCGTCCGATCCGTGGCGGTACAGACGGCGCAAGACTGTCCTTTATGGGATTGCCGTGTCCAAATCTCGGTACCGGCGGTTACGGTTTCCACGGCCCATATGAACACATCTCTGTGGAAGGTATGCAGACCGCTGTTCGTATTTTAAAAAATATTGCCACCCATCCAATCCGTAAATAGATTTATAAAAAACCGTCCACAGTTTTCTTTCTGCGGACGGCTTTTGTTCTATAACTTATTAAATTTTTTAATTCCCCTGCATATTTGCAGAATTTGCAAGTACAGGCTTCTGGAACATGCGAAAGAGTCCAATCTGTTCTAAGGCCTTTGTGATTGCAAAAAAGATCACCGAATCAATTGGCCACATAATCAGGTTCTTCAGCGCACGCGCCGGAAGAAGCACCATAAATGCCTGTCCATATAACACATTCAGACAAAGTGTTGTCAGAATCACGTTACAGACCAGCATAACTACAAATTTAGCTGCCAGCACACGCCAGATCGTAAGCTTTTTCTTATAAAAAAAGCATCCATACAGGATTCCGGCCAGGATAACAACCAGCGTCAGCTGTGGACAAAATGGTCCGGTTGGCTTCATCATATACTTGATAATATCCAACGCACCATGGAAAATTCCTCCAACCACCGGTCCAAACAGATAATCAATGATACCATTTGGAATACTGGAAAAACCAATCCGAATAAACTGCCCATATTCAATGGAGAAAAATCCTAGAATGACAGCAACTGCAGCAAGCATTGCCATGGTAGTGATGGTTCTTACCGCTTTTAATTCACGGAAAGAATCGGTGAACAAAGTAACGAATTTTTTCATAAAAAAATTACCTCCTTTGCAGACCTCACCGTACTACAACTGGAGATAATATTATCTTCGGATGCAGCGGGATGCGACTCATGTACCGCAAGATTCTCTTTTCGTCCGGGTGACAACTCCCTGTTCATCCGGCACTTAACGCACATGTGTCTACTCTGCTTTAAACTATTAAATTGCAACGACCTAAGTATAACACAATGAAAAAGAAATGCAACTACATTTTTCCATTTTATGACAAAACGCCATCTGTCACACGTTTTTACGTGGAACAAATGGCGTTATCCGTTATTTTATCCGTTTGATTTACGTTCCCATACTTGCAAACAGCGCAGCTATCTCATCCGGGCTTAATGCCTTATTCGGATCAGCCGGTTCTTCCGGCTGAAGCGGTGCTTCTTTTACGGCTTCCGGCTCTTCAATCGGCTCCGGAATATCCTCCGGTTCCACAGTTTCCTCGGCAGGTTCCTCAACTTTATCCGCATTGTTATCGTTGCCCATATTCGCAAACAGCGCAGCTATCTCATCCGGGCTCATGGAACGGTTTGGATCTGACAGATCCGGCATCGGCGAAAGTTCTTCCTCCGGCAAATTCCCATCATTCGCTTCCTCAACGATCGCATCCTCCGGAATCGGATCCGGCTCTACCAGTTCTTCTGCTTCCTCAATGGATTCTTCCGGGTCCGGCGGGATAATCTCATCCGCTGCCATGACCGGAAGGTCTTCCTCCGGCTTTAAATTCTCCTCTTCCGGTATATCCGGCAGAATCTCCGGCTCCGGGCTTTCTTCCAGCTCCGGCGAAATCTCCGGCTCCGGACTCTCCTCCAGCTCCAGCGAAATCTCCGGTTCCAGACTCTCCTCCAGATCCGGCAAAATTTCCGGTTCCGGGTTTTCTTCCAGATCCGGCGAAATCTCCGGCTCCGGCTCCATACTTTCTTCCGGCTCTGGTGAAATCTCCGGCTCTACCGGTGTTTCTTCCACATGATTCTGCGGTGCCGGCTGTGGCTCTACAGGTGTTGCCACAGGTACAGAAACCTGCGGCTGGGAAACAACCACTTTCTGACTGTTCATAATGGTCTGATTCAGGCGCAGTTCCATATCTTTCATTGCAATAATGATTTCCTGCAGCTTTGCGGCTATCTCTTTATCCTGTGAATGTTCCTGTTCTTTTCCATCCTTCTGCACCGAAGAAATTTCATCCTTACAGGCTGAAAGAATCTCGTCCTTATAAGCACCCGCAACTGTACCGAACCCATCCATTCCTTTCTGGAACGTATCAAACCGGTCCAGCAGCTGTTCGTATGAATTCATCAATGCATCGGTATTCTCATGGGACCGCTTGATAATTACTTTCGCTATTCCCTTCTGTGCATTGACAATTTCCTCTGTCGGAATCTTAGATGCCTCTTCCATATATGCAAGCTTCACCGATATTTCCTCAAAATATTTTTTCAGCATGAGATATGATGCCTTTTCCGACTTGAAAATACTCTCATACTGTTCCTCTCTCCGGGCATATTTTGTCTCATATACTGAAATCACGCCTCTGATTGCAACATACAGGCATATCAGATCTGCTGCTGCCAAAACAACCAGAACAATAAACATCTTCGGGAAATTGACTATGGCATACAACTCTGCCATAAAAATAAACGCAAACAAAAGTATCCCGAAAATCATCTGCATCCTTGCTTTCGAATCTTTATTCTTCATATGATACCGCTCCTTCCATGAGCCCGCTATTCTAACCACTATGCAAAATAAGCTCTAGTATGTTATATTTTACCATATTGTGTCGATTCTCACAAGGTTTGTTGTTTATTTCTGCCTTCTATAATACGTCATTTACAATCTGCTCTGCTGTCAGATGATTCTCTTTTAATACCTCATTTACATCATACCGGTCAAGGAATTCTTTTTTCAATCCGTAATTATAGACTTTCATATCACTGCTTCCATAAAATCTTGCGATTTTTTCTCCGAAACCACCATTCAGGATGCCATCTTCCAGTGTAACTACCGTGTCATGGTCTGCCTTCAGCTTCTCCAGCAGTCCTTCATCCAGTCCGGTAATATAATACGGGTTGATTACCGTTGCATGAATACCTTTTTTCTCCAGCATTTCTGCGGTCTGCAGTGCCAGGAAATAAAATGTTCCGAGTCCGATCAGTGCAATTTTGCTTCCCTTCTCCGTTACCTCATAGGTGTTGAGCTGACTCCAGTCTTTTTTGACTTCTCTGCCATCCGAAATCATATCTCCGCCCGGAAGTTTGATCGCAACCGGCATTTCCTTCTGCTCCACACTCCAGTCAAGCATTGACAGATATTCTTCCTTTGTTGTCGGTGCCAGATAAACCAGTCCCGGAATATTAGAAAGCATCGGAATATCCTGCAGTCCCAGATGGGTAACATCCGTCATGCCAAATACCGATCCCGTATACACAACAATCGTTGCCGGATTCCCGTCAATACACAGATCCTGTGAAATCTGGTCATACGTCCTCTGGATAAAGCTGGAATACACACCGTATACCGGCTTTCCGCCACCTTTGGCAATTCCGGAAGCAAGTGCTACCGCTGTCTCCTCCGCGATTCCCACATCTACAAACTGCCGGCCGGCCTGTTTCCTTTTCTCCTGCGTAAATCCGAGAATCGTCGGGGTTCCGGATGTAATTGTAACAACTGTCGGATCCTTTTTCATCTTTTCAATCAGATATTCACAGGTCACCGAAGAATAATCTTCCACTTCCGGAAAATGGGATTTTCCGGTCTCAATATCAAATGGAAGATGCCAGTGCCATTCTTCCTTATGCTCTTCTGCCGGTTTATAACCTTTTCCCTTTAATGTATTAATGTGGACAACAACCGGTTTCTTACTGTCTTTTACCTGTTTGAAAGCCCCGATCAGCTCCCTGAGGTCATTTCCATGATCCACATAGACATAATCAAGTCCCATGGCTTTAAATAAATTGCACTCTGCCTGTCCGTTTGTCTCGCGGAGTAATTTCAGATTTGAATAAAGTCCTCCATGATTTTCTGCAATTGACATATCATTGTCATTTACTACAATGATCATGTTGCTGTCTAATTCTGCCGCAAAATCCATTCCTTCTAAGGCTTCTCCTCCGCTTAAAGAACCGTCTCCGATAATTGCGATCACATTTGCACTTTCCCCACGAAGATCCCTTGCCTTTGCCAGACCGCATGCCAGACTGACGGATGTGGAGGTATGTCCGATCGTAAAATGGTCATGTTCACTTTCCTGCGGACAGCTGTATCCCGTCACGTCGTCGTAATGTTCTTCATATAAATAGGCATCTTTTCGACCGGTCAGCATCTTGTGCGGATAGGTCTGATGGGAAACATCAAATACCATTTTGTCCTTTGGGGACTCAAAAACATAATGCAGTGCAATGATTGCCTCTACCATGCCAAAATTCGGGCCAAAATGCCCGCCGTGAATACTTGCCCTCTTTAATAATGCATGACGCATTTCTTCTGCGAGAGCTGTCATCTCTTCTATATTTAATTTCTTCACATCTTCCGGTCCGTTAATCTTTTCGATATACATATAATAAATTCTCCTTCCGATTTTATCTATCATAATATACCATTTAAAGTTAACTTTAAGTCAAGTATTTTTTATTTAATTTTCAACTTTTTGCTTCAAACCCTCAATTGCCTGAGCCACTATACCTGCGTTCTTAAAAAGATGTAAATATTGTAATGATAAAAGGGGCAAAAGGTATCATTTCCCACTGAAATGCAATTTTTATGTCATTCGCATTTCTTGCGATCCGCTTGTTGTTCCGATATAATTATGCTATGATTGTGCTTTGATTGGAGGAAACCATTTTGAACGAATATTATAAGTTTTTTCAAAATAAAAAATGTGAATATTTTCCATGCCATAAAGGAATCCCGGAGGAGGACTTTAACTGTCTGTTTTGTTATTGTCCCCTCTATACACTCGGGAAATCCTGTGGTGGAAACTGTGAATATTTAAAAAATGGCATCAAATCCTGCATAAACTGTGGCTTTCCCCATCACCGAAAGAACTATGATAAGGTCACGGGCCGCTTTCAGGAAATTGCAGCCGTTATGGCTGTTTCCGATAAGGAGGATGCATCCCATGAAATGTAAACTTACTCCCGGATTATCCTCCGGTGACTGGAACGAATTTTGCAGCCGTTTCCATTTCCCTCCGGATGACCTGCCTCATATTCAGGCAATTTATACGGCACTTCTTCCCCTGGTTGAATCCTATGCGTATTACTCTCTGGATCAGGATTTAGACGGGGTTTCTCTGCCTCACTATGCCTATGGGTTTGTGACGCTTGGAAACGGAGTGGATGAACTGTCGGAATTATATCTGAACCATGAACAGATCCAGGAGGCTTACATTGTGGACTGCATCAGCCTGATGCTTTTGTCAAAGGCTTATGAAGAATTTGCACATGTGGTAGAACGTCAGAGCCGCCTGTATCTTGCAGAATTATCTTTTCTGGGAGATACCTATTGCCTTGACCTGCTCCCACCGATTTACGGGCGGCTTGCCCCGGATGGCATCCAGCTTACCGAGGGGCAGATGCTCCGGCCGCTTAAGACAGCAACGCTGATCCTGCATCTGGATACAACAACACACGCCAATCTCAAGCAATTGTGTAATACGTGCGCAACCTGCCGGAATTTTTCCTGCCCGTCGAGAAAGGTCACGGCTCCGCATTTGCCGCATACTTATGGGGCCATGCAGATATTCCATACAAAATAATTATTTTTCAATAGATAAGTCAGCATTTTACCGTGCTTTTTTCAAAAGTTCTTCCGCTGTAATACCAAACAATTTCTTAGTTGCTCCACCCACCCGACACGGACAATCTCTGCTCTACACCTTGTGCTTCCAATATAAATGAAACCGACATGGTGAACTGATTAAAATGCTTCTGTTTTTTATAACTGATGATTGAAGAAATATAAACAAAAGCAAGGGGGTTGAGAGTAACCTCGAATCTGAAAACCTTATCTTTACCAGTTTGAGGTTTCGAATGATTATTAAGATAAAAAGATGTAAATAACATAATATTAGCAGTTGACTTTAACATTATTAAATGATAATATTAACAATATTAAAGAAAGGGGTTGGTAATGAGACGAAAAGCGCAAGAATGGATATACAATTTAAGTGATGAAGATATCACATTTATAAAAAATTTTGTTATGTCATCTGGCTCTTTAAAAGAGGTTGCAAAATTGTATCATATAACATATCCTACCGTGCGATTGAGACTTGATCGACTTATACAAAAAATGCAAATGAATGATCAAATAGAAAATGACGCTTATATTTCATTAATTAAAAAAATGGTAATAGATGATCAACTTGATTTTGACACAGCAAAAATATTGATAAAAAAATACAGAGAGCAAAAAGGAGAATAAATGAAATTTTCTACAATTTTATTCATCGTAATAATAATGGCATTAACCATTATTTGTGTACGTTTTTTAGAATCATATTTAAATAAAAAAAGAAGAACAACTACCGTATCATTAACACCAATTATTTTTCTTGTTCTTTCAATCGTATTAATTATAGTGTATCTGAATTTTGAACCAGAAAGTTTTGAACGCGTTGAGAAGCAGGGGTTATTGACACTCTCATATAGTTTCGTTTCCGAAAATCAGATGTCTATAAAGGATAAGATACATAATTGTATCATTATCTTTATACTTACAAATATTCCTGCTGTTATATCAATTTATAATCGGATAAAAAGAAATAGAACGATTACGCGCAAAAAGAAAATAAATGAAATGAAATTGCGGGAATTATAATGTTCATCTCTATATATTATATATAGTTGTGATGCCGTTGGATATTATAGTGGAAAGCACTGGACAAATGCAAGTGCTTCTAATGCAAGCGTAGATTCTGACTTTGTTATATATACATATAAACTTTCTGGACAAAGTAACAAAACCACATGTACTTCCTCCTGTATTACCTTAAAATGTTCTGGAAATCTTGATACTTATGTTGGAGTTGGAAATGTAGGAATTGTAAAGATTGCATACATCGCAAACTTATTCGAGTAAAACCAATTTCTACGCTTCAAGTTATTTATAATAATGAAAAAAAGATATATAGTGATACTCGTTTTGCTTATACTGATCTTACTCTATAATAGATATGGATCTGGTGTCTAAAATCATTTAAGTGCACAGGTAGACAGTATTTCAATTGAGACAGTATGAAAAACTTATCCAGCGCGAACGATTAGAAATTGTTCGCAGATAATAAAACAATTTAATGGTATCCAGCAAAGATCTTTAAATCATTGACAAAAAAATTACGCAATGGTATTATGAAAATACAAAAAGCAATACCGTGTAGGCGGTTTGCCAAAGTTAGTTTTAAAAAATAACCGGTCTTTGGTAGGGGCGGTTATTTTTTATGGTTAAAAAAGATCATTACGATCAGATTGATAATAGCAACAATCAGTATGCAAAACTGAAAAAGTTCAGAATATGTAACCATGCTATCGCCCTCCTTTCAACCAGAGGGCACCATAGCCCTCGTAATAAGGGCAAACCGCCTACCGCACTATGCTTTGATACTGCTTTCTGTATGTATTTATTTTACCATTTTTCGATCAAAAAGCAATCAAATGTTCGATATATTTTCGCGCAAAAAAATAGCATCCTCTACCGTCCAAAGTTTAGGATGCTATTTCTTTAACATGTTTAACCTTATCACTGTATGGGGCCATGCAGATATTCCATACAAAATAATTAGTGCCTGCTGAGTAAGCAGACACTAATTATAAACTTCATTATCTATTTGTTTTTTTCTTTTTCATTACAACAATAACAACTCCTGCCGCAACAACTACCGCTGCTGCAATCAGAACAATAACAATCGTCATGGCCGCACCATCCTGTTTTACAAGTACAAGTGCACTGATACCATCCATTGTATACTCGCCACCCTTGATTGTCTCGATTGTCTCAACGCCAGCTTTCTGTCCGTTTATGCAGACTTTCCATTTTCCTTCCGGAATTGTAACTTTTGCCTTGTCAGTGTTTGCATTAAAAAGAAGATACATCTCTTTTGCACTTTCATCTTTCTGACCGCCCTTTATATTAATTCCTACAATATTATCCCCAAGTCCTTCTACGGATTTTACATATTTTTTCACATCCTCTGATGTAGATAACCGAAGTGCCGGATGTGCCTTTCTGAACTTAATAAGTCCCTTATAGTATTCAAATACATCTGCCCAGTAGCATACGGAATCCACAATATATTTCCGCACCATGTTTCTCTCGGATGCTGTATCATTTCCACATCCTGAGCCGTTTGAATACGAACCGTCTTCATTGATACGGGAAAAATATCCCGGAACAAGTTTATTGATACAGAAATCATCTGCACTCATAACATGATTGTATACCACATTACCATAACACGGTTATTTACTATCTTGAAATGTGGAGCATCCCTGCCTATAACCATAAATATAAAAACGAGCAGCAAAACCGGATTTACACCAGTCTGCTACTCGTTTGATGATTATAATATTTTCTTTTCTTGTGCCATTGCAACCAGTTATCGGACAAATGGCAGGAACGTAATGCTATACTTTATTTTCCAAACCGGCTGATTTCTTTCGCATATGATATTTCCGTTTTTCCTCATACATTTTCTCATCCATATGCATTAAAAAAGTTTCTGCATCATCTTCTGTCCCAAATTCCGTGTATCCCATGGAAACACTTAAATGAAACGGTTCTATCCCGGATTCATTAAACCGGGACAGATTATGGTTAATCTCCTCCATTGTCGCTAAGACACGCTCCGTATCAACACCTGACAGCAGCACAATAAACTCATCTCCCGCATACCGGATTGCCATACCATCATCCGGTATGGATCTGATGAGTATATTTCCCAACGTACAAATAGCCTTATCGCCCGTACTATGACCTAAATTGTCATTAATACACTTGAAATCGTTTACATCCATCATGATTCCATATAAGGATTTATGGCTTGCAATTTTCTTTTCCGCAAGCACCGCATTAAAATATCTCCGGTTATATAATCCGGAAAGCTCATCCATATACAAACTCTCTGCGTATGACTGCATCTGCACAAATATCAATGCGACCGCAACCAGCACCCATGATGATGTAATTCCATAAAAAAGGAACTGGAGAACTACACCTGCAAAACAAGGACCAACGAAATAGATCACCGGGAA
>OGHB01001259.1_pt1 | contig 10313 bp, 6 predicted proteins | sample 1571451 | NCBI WGS metagenome assembly OGHB01 (sample SAMEA2582071, study PRJEB24529) | metagenome | biome: Human gut stool | place: China | collected 2011
TGAAAATCAAAGAGCAAACTAGGAAACTAGCCTCAGACTGTACTTGAGTACGCCAAGGCGACGTTGACGCAGTTTGAATTTGATTTTCGAAGAGTATTCCCAGTTCTTTTCTATTTTCACTTCGATATGTCCGCTCCGACACCGTTCTCACTCCGAAAGAGTAATCTACATTTTGGAATATTGAGAAATCTCCGACATAATAGTGAGTAAAAGAGGAATATTTTTTTTCTGTTTTATTACTACCACTAGAGAAAGCTGATAAAACATTTTCATATTCCGTTGCATATTCTTTGTCGATTAGCTTCAGTTTATTCAGCCAATCTACTATACCCTTCTGATTTATGGCATCTTTGCGGCTAATACCCCGTCCCATCACGTTGTAACACATAAATTTACCTCTAATGCATTTCAAAAAAGTATCTCTGACAAACTTACTCAAAAGGTTCAATCGTTCTCCTGAAAGTTCATAATCACTGTTGACAGTATACCAAGCAATCTCAACAATTCTACTAATCAAAACAGATGCATATCCTCCTATATATAATTGCTGATTATGCTGAAAATATGAATTATCATACTGTATACCCTCCAAAGTCGTATAAGACAAAGGAGCAAACGCCTCACTGCAACATCAACAGTTTCCTTATCTTGTTGTAAGCACCCTCTATATAGCCAATGTAAAGCAATATCTGCTTTATTGGCGCCTGTACGGTTCGGATCGGAAGGATTTCCACCTACAGTTTTCATTTGCTGCAACAAACTATTCTCCAAATTATCCGATATTGACTTCCCCCCCGTTCTCAGTACAACCAGAGTCTTTCCCAACAGACGTGGAGCCCCAACTTGATTATACCACCAATTCGCACTTTTACAGTATGCTTTATTCCAGTATTCCAAGCCACGCACAATCTTCTCATACAACTGTTGTTGTTGAAAATGACTTCCATCGGGAATCACATAAGCTAAAACCATTTGATAAAGTTTATCCAAATGCAGCATAGGTTTCCAATTAGTTCTAGACTTATCTCCATAATCCACATCCGGAAAATGACCATCATCTGCTATTTCAGAAAGATAGTATGCAACATTCCTATCTAAGGCCTCAACGTCATTAACTGACAAAAGATTATCACTTGCAATCTTTTTGATAATCATCTCACATGACTCCTCAAAATTCTTCTGCCCCATCAGAACAAATATGTTCAGAAGCAATAATGGTAATGTACAAATGTATTTTTTCACAATATAGTTTTTTATTTTAACGACATACTAATATAGTGAGATTTTCCCTTATGATTTCCATCATTGGAGAACAAAGTATTGAGAGTCTCGCTTGCCTCTTTTCCCGAACGTTTGATTCTTAGCGTCAGTTGCTTCACATTATGTGAAGGATCCGATATATATACATCAAACACAGTCTTATAATCTTTTAATATTAAAGCGCATCCACTATCAACAGCCACCTCTGTATTATCAAAATTCAAAGTTGCTCCTTTGTAGAATATAATCTGAACAACCCCTGTCGTCCTATCACGTACAGCTTGAACATTTTCCGTATTCGATAGAATTTCCATATTTTCTTTACCAGGATTCTTCACGATGGTGAAATCTTCCTGTCCGAAAACTTCCGTCATATTCATGTGCATCACCATTGCTACCATCAATGCCACGGCAAATACCATCGCTACGTCGAACAAGTTTACTACTACACTTAGCGGGTCGGTATCCTCTTCTTTGAGGAATTTGCTGACTCTTCTATTTCTTTTCATTATTGGACTCTCCGGTTGTTTCGTTTAATACTCTTGATACATAATCGAGGTTGTTGACATCTTTGGCATACCAACGTTGTTTGAACTGCATGGATATCAGTCCCACAGCACTAATAACCAAACCTACAACAGTCGTTGCAAATACTACCTGCATATTATATGCCATTCCGGAGATATCTCCTGTAGAAAGTCCCACAAGTGCCGGACTCATGGAAATCAATGTTCCTATCAATCCGAGAACCGGACCTATCTTAGCCAGCATTTTAGAAAGAGACACATCTTTCTCTGCTTCATTCTCGAATTTTGTTATCAGGAAGTCAGAGTAATCTGCACTGGCCGGATGGTAGAGCAGATCGCGGAGATAACCCATATATAGTGAATTGTCTTTGTCGGGTAAAGCTGCTTTCAGATCGTCTATCCGTGCATCTTTAATGAGTTGGTCCAGTGCTTTGTCATTTTTACGTTTGGTCATGTACATGTTGTAGGTGCCTCCGATCAAAATAAGTGAACGAACGAACAGGCACAGCAAAATAATGATATCGGGTATAAGTAAACTGTTCGCTACCCAGAATAAAAGTTTAGAGATGAGTTCCATATAATATTTTATTGATTGATTTTACTTCTTTTTTTTAATTCTCTACGTTGTAATAAAGGCCATTTCAGCTTGTTCCAGGCGAATCCGATAAGAAACAGGACAACGAACAGACCGATGGACAAGATAATCGCTTTCCAGTTGAGCGCCTCTTCGGTGGCGGCATAGGTCGTTTTCCCATTGACAGTGGTCAGTAGTCCGAGGATACAGATGAATAAGCTGACAAGGAAATGAACTTCCAACCGGAGATCGTCTTCGGGTACAAGATACTTCATCAGCCGGCTTAATAATGGGATGGCGATAACCACTATCCCTGCAAATGACTAGGCTGTCACTGAAAAGTCTACGCCAGGTAACCGGAAGATAGCTTCTGTGAGATAGTAGAATAATACGGGGAAGAGCAACAAGCTGGGATACCAGCGAAGTAATTCTGCCCACCATAAATTCTTCTTACCATAAAGTCCGCGCAGGAAAGCCACGCAATAGCCGAAGCAGAGTGCTGACTCAAGCGTTATGATAATAGCCATGTTTTGCAATGCTTCCGTGTTCTGCAGATAATCAGCAATCTGTGTCTTTGACTGGAGAATAGCATACTGCCAGGTGCCGGCTACAAAAAGACCGGCTATCAGGCTGTATATTACGGTTTGCCAAAGTTTCCAGAAACTGAGTTTGAAACTGCAGTTAATCACGATAAACAGCATTAATATGTGAATAATTAACTCCATATTACATTACTTTTTCCGTTTCTTTTTAAGTATTAGCAACATGACAACAAATGCTACCAGAACAATACCTGCGATAAGGCCTCCATTCAAAGAATTTTGTTCTTCCTGTGCCCCTTGTACGGCATCGCTCGATTGTTTCTTCAATACCATGCCTCCTTTGGTCGCTTCTCCGTCCAGGGTGGCTTGTTTCATTTGTTTCAGTTCCTTGTTGTAGTTGGCTGCGGTTTGCGCATCTACTTGAGAGGCGATGAACTGCTGTAATTTGGCATTGTCTCCGGTAAATCCGCTGCCCGAAGGACCGAATTGTCTGACAAGGTCTGTATGCAGTTTGGCAATATTGGAGAGTTGTTCCGGAGAAGCTTTCCAATATCCTTTGCGGGCAGTTTCCATCATAACGGCAGTCACTTCCTGTAAAGCTGCGGGATTCTGTTTTTCAAAGAAGTCTTTTACATTCAGTTTGTATTCGTCTTTGACATATACATCATATATATTATCCCAAAGTTCCTTGTCGATAGCGGCAGGTTTCATCACGTTCCAGCCATACGTATTGGTTACAGTCTGGGCAACTTCGCTTGCTGCAGAAGCACCGCCTTTCATTTTCTCTTTGATATAGGTAGGATTCAGAATCGTTGTACGGCTTTCTACACCGACTGCTTCTTTAAGTTCCTGCATTTTCATGTTGTTGCGGTTCCGGTAGTCGCTAAGATAAGCGTCCGGGTCTTTACCGGTAACATTGCGTACGGCAAGATTCATACCTCCCATGAATTCATATACGTGGTCGAGGCTCAATGCTCCCCAAGTGTTGCTTTGGCGGGGCTGAACGACAACATCAGTACTGTTCAATGCTGCTTCAAAGGCAAATTTCTGAAAGACTTCCCAGTGTTTTTCGTCACCGTAGAAGGCTCCCATATTGTTGAGGTAAGTATCTGCGATTTCCGATTCACTTTCCCAGCGGTCGCCGGATTCCACCATTCCTTGAATTCCTGTACCATACATGCCATTAGCACCTCCGAATACTCGGAAAGAAGCCATTTCGCGGGCATCTTTCGGACTGACACCTTTTTCGGTCAACACTCTTTCAGCTTCTACCACACTGGCGGCTACCTGATTTTCAAACTTGTCGTCTTTCGCTGCCGCAGCCATTTCTACTGCACGGTTAATCAGGAAGAGGCGGGAAGCGGCGATATCACGGAGTTGTCCGGAAGTCTGAACTACTACGTCGATACGTGGACGTCCCAGTTCGGCTGAAGGAATCAGTTTTAGATCACTGACACGACCGAATGCGTCACGAACAGGTTCTACTCCCAGCATATACAGTACTTGAGCAATAGTAGCCCCACCGGTTTCTATAAATTCGGAAGACCAGAGAGTATAACTCACTTTACGTGGGATTGAATCATTGTGACGTTGCTTGTAAGTATCAAGCGTTTGTTTGGCTAAAGCGATACCTTTTTCCCAAGCGGATTCTGTAGGAGTTGCTTCGGCATTGATAGCATACATATTACGTCCGGTTGGTAAAGCATTCGGATTAGCAATCGGATCACCTCCGGGAGTAGGAGCGGTGTATCCACCTTTCAATGCATTCATCAGACTGCTTAACTCTTCTTCGGGACTTGTCAGAAGTGCGTTCTTGTAGTTGCCTACATTCTTGATTGTACGCTCTACTTCAGCGATGGCAAGTGCCAGTTCGATTTCTTCTTTACTGTATTCTTTCGGAGCTTTTCCCATAGCGGCCATCATGGCAGCCATACCTTGAGGCTTTTCTTGCTTTCCACTGTTTCCCTGTTTGTCAGAAGATCCGGCAGCTTTTTCTTTATTAGCTTTCATTCCGGCTTCCATTTTCTTCAATGCTTCCGGACTTGCTCCCATAGACTTAGCCATTTCCATTGCTTTTTCAGGATCCATGTTGGCGCCCATTTTCTTCATGGCCTCTTTCATGCTTTCGGGCATTTGACCATGAGGAGAACCCTCTTTGGAGACAGATGCCGGATGTCCTTTACCTGCTTTCTTTTCGTCGGATTGTTCACTCTTTGCCGATGCAGCCATCATCATTGCCATCATACCTTTCGGAGCATTGCGGTCTGCCTCTATTTGACGAGCCTTGGCTAGTTCCTGTGCGGTGATACCGGCTGTACGACAAATCAGTTCATCTGTGGCCAGTGCAGGATTAGCGAGCAACTTTTCTACCAGATGGCGAGCAGGAGTCAAGTACTGTTGTGTAAAGAGGCTGCGGTGCTTGCTAACGGCATCTGTCGCTTTACCACGTTGCTTGTCAAGAGCCAGCAGGCTGTATGCGATAGGTTCTGTAGCCATTGCATAGACGGAAGAAGTGATCCGTTCCGCTTCATAAGGAACTCCCATTGTGTAGAGTTGTCCGGTGATTTTCTCGGTAGCCAGTTCTTCTGCGAAGTTTTCTACACGGGCGATTTCATCTTCCGTATATGGTTTGTTGGCAATGCTGTCCAAACCTAAATCACGGTGAATTCCCATTTTCACAGTCAGCGTTTTGACAGCTAATGATTCCTGATCTTTATTCTCTTTGTGAGAGTTATTGTAAATCTTGATTTTTTCCATCAGCTCCCGATAAATACCACGCACACTGCTTTCAAGGAAAGGAGGAGTGAGGTACGACTGTATGGTGGCATACGAACGGCGTTTAGCCATCATTCCTTCACCAACATTACCAATAGAGTAGATATAGAAGTGCGGAACTGCTCCAACCAGGCGATCCGGCCAGTCGTTGCTGCACAATGCCACTTGTTTTCTGGGAGTAAATTCAAGACTTCCATGTGTACCGAAATGGATCAGTGCGTCAGCCTTGAAACCATGTTGCATCCATAGATAGGAAGCAATATAAGTATGAGGAGGAGCCATATTAGTGCCATGAATCACTTGGAAGGAGTTGTCCCCGCTTCCGGCAGCATTTTGTGGCATTAAGACTACATTCCCGAATTGCAGACGGGCAATACCCAATTTACCGTCGTTAGTCGCCATATAGTTGCCGGGGAATTCGCCGAAAGCATCCACCACTTCCTGATATTTTTCAGGGCGGAGTGACTCTTTCACCCAACTTTCATATTGATCTTTGGTGATAAGTTCGGGATGTCCTTTTTGCATAAAGTCATTAAAGGCTCCCTCTGCGTAAGAGTTGAACACAGCGCCTTGAGCCTGTATCATTTTACCCAGTTTTTCAGCATTTGCAGGCAGACCGGATATGTTGTATCCTTCCTGTTTCATGCGGACCAGAAGATTGTATAGGGAAGGAACCACCTCCATACCGGCAGCGGTCAATGCATTTTGCCCCGGACCTTTATAATAGTAGATAGCTACCTTCTTCTCGCTGTTCGGCTTAGTATTCAGATTCAAATAATTATTGATTGTGGATACGAAAGTCTTCAAGCGTTCGGGTACTGCATACGAATGGCGCAATCCTTCTTCATCCTCATATTGTGCAAAGAGAGCGAAAGGACGGATGGCACCGTCGATTTCCGGAGTCACGATACTTTGTGACATAAATCCTCCTGCCATTCCCATCGGATCTTTCTCCCATTCGTCTACCAGGCTGTTGATGGTGAGCGGAGCAAACAAGAGGATATTCTTAGCTTTCAGATAATCCACCATTTTGTCTCCCATGCGTCCGTGTGCCATGTTGATGATTGCGTCTGGCTGCACTTCGTCAATAAATGACATGAATTTCGTCATTGACTGAACCGGATAAACATTGTAACCTTCTTTTTCAAGAGCCTCAATAAGTCCGGTGGCATCAGCCATTTGTCCGGTTATCATGATTTTACGTGCTCCTTCTTTATAAAGACGGTTGTCCTTCATGAATTTCTCATAATTTGCCACGGTGAGGAACTCCAGTTCATCATCCGGGTTGGTGAGTCCGGCGTGATAGAGCATGTCGCTGGGTCTTTCTGCCGGGTCTTCCACTTCCGGTATGGAAGAGATTTTACCGTCAATAGCTTTACGGATATAATTCAGCATATTCCGGTAGTTGGTCTTTCCTCCGTTGGTCAGATAACCTCGTATCAGATTCTGTTGTACGCTGTCCAGATTACAAATGTTGTTGGCCGGGTTGGTAGCCATGGAAGTATATACAGGAATACCTTTGTCGGCAGCCTGTTGTATTTGTTGACGTTGTTCCTCGACGATACGCAGACCCATTCCGTTGATGAATACCATGTCGTAACCGGTCAGACGGTCGAGGTTGTCGAGCGATACTTCACTGAGTTTGATGGATAAATTGTCGTTGGCTTTCGATATACTTCCCTGCTGTATGGTCTGGAAGTTGATGAAAGCAATCTTTGTAGGACTGAACCAGATATTCCATACGGACATCCCTATCAGAGCTGCAGCAACGGTGCATACACCTAAGATGATTTTACTTTTCTTTTTCATTTCTCTTATTTTTAGCTTTGTATGTAGTTTTATCTTTTCTATTTTCTGAAGAACCTGTCTACGTCTAATGCAAGTCCGATGGAGAAGTTGGTTCCCCGGGTATAAGGAGAGTTTGCATCATAATAGCTTGGAACATAATTAAATATGTTGTTGACGGCCATATTCAGGCTGACTCCTTTCCAGATCCCTTGTGTCAACGTCAGGTTCCACATCGTATATCCCGGATAAGTCACTCCGGTAGTCCCTTCATCCGGATTATTGCCCACATATTTATTGGTTTCTACTTTGGATAACGCACGTCCGTTCAGGGAAAGATTGAATTGATAATTATCCCATGATTTGCCGTATTCGATACGTGCGGTCGCTGAATGTGGGCGGGTACTGGAGAATTTCATTTGTCCGTCGCGCATAAACTCGTGGAGGTATCCGTAAGAAACACGTATTCCCAGACCACAAGGATATTTGGCGGAGGCGTTGATATCCACACCGGCGATGTCTACTTTCTCTGTATTGATATATAGCTGTGCCCATCTTCCGTCAGTGTCGCGGAATGAAGTCAGGTCGATCCGGTCATTGACAAGGTTGTAATATCCTGAAACGGTAAAATTGTAACGGTTCTTGGTATATTCCGCCGAGAGCGAGAAGTTGTGGCTCGTCTCCGATTTCAGGTCGGGATTACCATAAATCATCATGGCATTTGCCATGTCGAAGTTCATATACATTTCTTTGAGGGTAGGAGAGCGGAATCCCTGTGAGTATGAGCTACGGAGGGAGCAGTTGGCTATTTTGTACATCAGTCCGATGTGCGGAGATATATGACGTACGTTAGATTGTGAGAAATAGTCGAAACGTACCCCGCTGATTACGTTGAAATGTTCGGTCGGGTTCCAGTCGAACTGTCCGAATGCATCTGCCGAGTGCATGGTATAACTTCCATTGTTGGTAAATTGATAAGACAATAGATAGTCACGCATATAATCTCCTCCTACGGTCAGAATGTTTTTATCGTTGAAGGTGTAATTGTAGAGTGCGCGTACGCTATGTTGCACATTGCTGTAATCGCGGACATCGTATTTGTATGAGGTCAGATAATCACTTTTATCATATTGGTCGAATGTATAGGCAACTTCCAGATTACTCATGATGTTGAAATCATAGTTGGCTTTCAGACCTCCGCTGAAATCACGATAACGGTCTTTGCTGTCTCCGGTCTTATCCCGTTCGCGGAAATAATAACCTCCGCGTGCAGTCAGTTTCAACTGTTCAATCGGTCTGTAAACAAGACGTTCCTTCACATTCCATGTGCGGTTTCCGAAGATGGTTGTCACATCTCCTTCCGGTACGTCGTAAGAATCGGACATTGTATGTTGCACATTCGTCTGGCTGTTGAATTTACCGGCTTTGAAACTGAAAGTTCCGCCATATCGTTGGTCGTTATGTTCACCGAAGCGGCTGTTTACATTTAAATTCCATGGGTCCTCGGAATCACGGGTGATGATGTTGATTACGCCACCTACTGCACTGGAACCATAGAGAGTAGAGGCAGCCCCTTTTACAATTTCTACCCGTTCCACGTTATCGAGGTTCAATCGGTTGTAGTCGACGTTGTTTAAAGTTTCCCCTGCCAGACGTTCGCCATCTACCAGGAAGAGTACAGAGTTTCCTCCGAATCCCTGCATATTGATAGAAACCTGCTGATCCATTGAATAGGAAAATTCAATGCCCGGCAGTTCCGATTGTAATAATTGTCCTACGTTGGTTGCATCTACCTTCTTAATATCGTCTGCTGTGATTACACGAGTGATGATAGGAGCATCTTTCAGTAATTTGGGAGTACGTGTACCTGTGACAACCACTGTTCCCAGGTCAAACTGATCTTCCGATAAGCGGAAACTTAGTCTTTTCTCTTTCCCTACAGTCAGTCTTTTTTCTTGTGGCTGATAGCCTACATACGAGGCGGTGATGAGGTATGTACCGGTTCCGGGGAGTTGTAATGTATATGTGCCGTCGACGGATGTGACGGCTCCGGTTCCTTTACCTTTGATGGAAATCGTTGCACCGGGGAGAGGTTCCCCTTCTGTATCAGTTACACGTCCGCTGATGTGATAAGTTGAGTGTTGTGCTAATGTGGTGCAAGTTGCTATAAATGAAAAAAGCAATAATGATATTATAAATGTAGGTTTCATTCTTGTTGATTGGTTTCATTGTTGTTGTCCTCGAACTCAAGCGGATACTGGAAATTGAAGTCAATATATCCTTTTATACCTCTGGCATTCATGTAGTTGGTAAAACGGATCGCTGCGTATGTATTGTCTTTCAAACGTATCAAAAAAACTTGGTTTGACATGGTGTATACCGGAGGCATCGTTGCGGTATTAACGTCCAGCCAGCTGGAAAGAACAGCATTACGGTAAGACTCTGTGTAGATAATGTTTCCGTCCATCATGCCCGACATGTCAATGGCTATTTTATCGGTTGTCCATTCATCTTCTACAAAATCTTCCGCTTTAGGCAGTTTACCTGTTGCTTTAAACTCGTCGATACTTGTGTAAGTTGTTTTGTAGGCAGCACCCTCGTTGGTTTTTATATCATAACGATGAATAGCGAAATCCCACTTGTCAGGAATTTGACTCTCATATTCCTCTCCGATTTTAACGGTAGTAACCGTACGTTCCGAAAGGTTAATGTAGGCCCATTCTGTATATTCAACAGTCTTGACTTGTGAAAAGCTATTTTCCTTGATTTCCATCTCCGTTTCGATGGGGGCATCATAAATATTTTCAAATATTCCATTACAAGCAGAGAGCGACATTGCCGCTCCCAGTA
>OGHB01001266.1_pt1 | contig 10215 bp, 6 predicted proteins | sample 1571451 | NCBI WGS metagenome assembly OGHB01 (sample SAMEA2582071, study PRJEB24529) | metagenome | biome: Human gut stool | place: China | collected 2011
GAGTTCCGCCACGGATCCGCGGTCGATGAATTCGGGGGTGATAAGTTTCTTGATTCCAGAAGGCACTTTTTTGCCATTGCATTGTTGCTCGATCATGGAAAAAGCCTCTTTTCCCACAGTTCTGAGCTTGAGCCGTATGGTGGTCAGTTCAAGACGGGGCACAACGCCGCGGAGTGAATCGTCCACACCGATGATGCTGACATCTTCGGGAACGCGCTTTCCTGCTGTCCTCAGGCCAAGCATGGCACCGTATGCCATTTGATCGTTGCCTGCGAAAATTGCGGTGCAATCCTTTTCGTGAGCCAAGGCCAATCCGGCTTGGTAGCCGCTATCTGCTTCCCAGTCGCCGTAATACATGGGTGGTGTGGGAATGCCGACTTGCGCTAATGCGTCGCGCCACCCTCTGATGCGGCTCTGTGCTGCGCGTGAAACGGTGGGGCCTGCGATGTGGTACACAGTTTTATGCCCCTTCGACAGGAAAAAGTCCACGGCTGCAGTGGCGCAACCATACGAGTCCGAATCGATGGTGGGGCAGTGGTTTGCCGGTTCCTCGCAAATAAGCACTACAGGTAGGTTGTCGGATGGCTTGAACTGGTTGAAGTCGGTGAAATCGCGTTCCATAATCACGATTGCACCATCGAGGGGGAGGCCTTCCACAAGTTTCAGTGCGCCGGCGAGTGACTGATCCTGCAGGTTATCCAAGGGGCGAATGGTGATGGAATAGCCGCTATTCGCGGCCGCTGTAGTGATGCCTTCGAGGATACGTGAGTTCCCGTAGGCCGACATATGCGAAAGCAGTACACCAACATTGTTGAAATGTCCGCTTTTCAAAGCACGTGCCGCATAATTCGGCCTGTATCCGAGATGCTCCATGGCTGCCTCGACCTTAAGTTTCGTCGCTGGGCGTACGGCATCGCTCCCATTAGCCACTCGGGAAACGGTCTGCGGTGAAACCCCTGCTTCCCTGGCGACGTCTTGCAGCGAGACTGAGTTGCGTGCCATGTGTATCTACCTTCCGAACGAAAATGCGTACTGTGCTTAATTTTACATGCTTACTTCTGTATTGTTTTCGTCACCATGCAATTTGTTCGATGAAGTGAATATGTGGTCTAGAATGTGCGAAAAGTAGACACTTTTGGAATATGGTGTTATTATGATAACGCAAACATTTGGAAGGAGCTGTTTTACGGGGGTGTAAATTGCCCTGTGAAATGGTATTGCCTCGAAGGAGAGGAATGATGTCAGCAACGGAAGTTGTTGCCAATATGCCACTGCATTCGGCAACCGTGCGTGTCAATAAACACAAGGCGGATTGGCGTGGTTGGAAGTTCATGTGGCCGTTCGCGTTGGTGTTCGTGTTCGTGTTCGTGATCCCGATCCTGTACGCGATCTACATCAGCTTCTTCCAGAAGCAGATGATCGGCGGCACGAAGTTCGTGGGAATCAGCAACTACATTCGCCTGTTCCACGACCAGCAGTTCTGGAGCTCGGTCGGCAGGGTCGCGCTGTTCACCTGCGTGCAGGTGCCAATCATGCTGTTCCTGTCGGCGGCGATGGCCCTGGCGTTGGATTCCATGAAGCTGCACGGCGCGAAGTTCTTCCGCATCTCCACGTTCCTGCCGTACGCGGTGCCGGCCGTGGTGTCGACTTTGGTGTGGGGCTTCATGTACGGCGCGAAGTACGGTCTGGTCGGCTCCCTGAACGACTGGCTGGGCACGAACCTCGACGTGCTGAGCCCGAACGTGCTGCTCGCCGCGATCGGCAACATCGTGACCTGGGAGTTCACGGGCTACAACATGCTGATCTTCTACAGCTCGCTGTCCACGATCCCGCATTCGCTGTACGAGGCCGCATCGATCGACGGCGCGTCCGAGTGGCAGATCGTCAAGTCCATCAAGCTGCCCGAACTGAAGGGCTCGCTCGCGATCACGGTGATCTTCTCGATCATCGGCTCGTTCCAGCTGTTCAACGAGCCGAGCATCCTGCAGAACATGGTGCCGGGCAACTCGATCACCACGTACTACACGCCGAACATGTACGCGTACAACCTGAGCTTCGCGGGCAACCAGTCGAACTACGCCGCCGCCCTGGCGATCACGATGGCCGTGATCACGATGGCGATCGCGTACGCGGTGCAGCTCAACAGCATGAAGGAGCAGATGAAGTAACGCCCGGTGGCGCGAACCATCCGCATATAGGGGAAGAAACGCTAAGGAGCATCGAAAATGAGTGACGCAACAATCGCCGCGGGCACGGAGCAGAGGCTCACCGCTCAGGAGCTCAAAGCCCAGGAGAAGGCCGCGAAAAAGACCGAGAAGGAACGCCTCAAGAGGGTCGCGCGCGACGAGAAGGCCGAGCGCAAGAGGGCTGCGAAGTCCGGCTTCGCGAACGTGGCGAACCCGCGCAGGAGCACGCTGCTGACCATCGTGTGCGCGCTGTTCGCGGTGTACTGCCTGTTCCCGTTCGTGTACCTGCTGATCAACGCCACGAAGACGCAGGCGGACTTCACGTCCACGTTCGGTCTGGGCTTCGGCCGCACGTTCGCTTTGTGGGACAACATCAAGACCGTGTTCACCTACCAGGACGGCATCTTCGGACGCTGGTTCCTGAACACGATCCTGTACGTGGTCGTGGGCGCCGGCGGCGCGACCCTGCTCGCCATCATGGGCGGGTACGGCCTGGCGAAGTTCCGTTTCCCGGGACGCAAGGCCGTGTTCGCGGTGATCATCGGCGCCATCTCGGTGCCGGGCATCGCCCTGGCCGTGCCGCAGTTCCTGCTGTTCGCCAAGCTGAACCTGACGAACACCCCGTGGGCCATGATCATCCCGAGCCTGGTGTCGACGTTCGGCCTGTACCTGATGTGGATCTTCTCCGACCAGGCCGTGCCGACCGAGCTGCTCGAAGCCGCCCGCGTGGACGGCGCCGGCGAGTTCCGCACGTTCTTCCAGGTATCCCTGCCGCTGCTCGCCCCGGGGATCGTGACGACGGCCCTGTTCACGATCGTGGCGACGTGGAACAACTACTTCCTGCCGTTGATCATGCTGAAGGATTCGAACTGGTATCCGCTGACGATCGGTCTGAACCAGTGGAAGGACCAGGCGAGCACCGCTGGCGGTCAGGCGATCCAGAACCTGGTGGTCACGGGTTCGTTGATCACGATCGTCCCGTTGGTCATCGCGTTCCTGTGCCTGCAGAAGTACTGGCAGTCCGGCCTTGCCGCAGGCGCCGTCAAGGAATGAATTTGTTAGGATAGTTGACAAAAAAACAAAGGAGTGGATATGACTCAACGTAGAGCCTATCGTTGGCCGCAGCCGTTGGCTGGACAGCAGGAACGCATCTGGTACGGAGGTGACTACAACCCGGACCAGTGGCCCGAGGAAGTGTGGGACGATGACGTTCGTCTGATGAAGAAGGCTGGCGTGAACCTCGTGTCCGTGGGCATCTTCTCGTGGGCGAAGATCGAGACGAGCGAGGGCGTGTACGATTTCGACTGGCTCGACCGCATCATCGACAAGCTGGGCGAGGCCGGCGTCGCAGTGGACTTGGCGTCCGCCACCGCGTCGCCGCCGATGTGGCTCACCCAGGCGCATCCCGAGGTGCTGTGGAAGGACTACCGCGGCGACGTGTGCCAGCCGGGCGCCCGCCAGCATTGGAGGCCGACCAGTCCGGTGTTCCGCGAGTACGCGCTGAAGCTGTGCCGTGCGATGGCCGAGCATTACAAGGGCAACCCGTATGTGGTCGCATGGCATGTGAGCAACGAGTACGGCTGCCACAACCGTTTCGACTATTCCGAGGACGCCGAACATGCGTTCCAGCAGTGGTGCGAGGAACGCTACGGCACCATCGACGCGGTGAACGACGCGTGGGGCACGGCGTTCTGGGCACAGCGCATGAACGACTTCAGTGAGATCGTGCCTCCGCGCTTCATCGGCGACGGCAACTTCATGAACCCGGGCAAGCTGCTCGACTTCAAGCGGTTCAGCTCGGACGCGTTGAAGGCGTTCTACATCGCCGAGCGCGACACGCTTGCCGAGATCACGCCGGATCTGCCCCTGACCACGAACTTCATGGTGTCCGCGTCCGGTTCGGTGTTGGACTACGACGATTGGGGCGACGAGGTCGATTTCGTGTCGAACGACCATTACTTCATTCCGGGCGAGGCCCACTTGGACGAGCTCGCGTTCTCCGCGAGCCTGGTCGACGGCATCGCACGCAAGGGTCCGTGGTTCCTGATGGAGCATTCCACCAGCGCGGTCAACTGGCGTGAGATCAACTACCGCAAGGAGCCCGGCCAGCTGGTGCGCGACTCTTTGGCTCATGTGGCCATGGGTGCGGACGCGGTGTGCTACTTCCAGTGGAGGCAGTCCAAGGCAGGCGCGGAGAAGTTCCATTCCGCGATGGTGCCCCACGCGGGCGAGGATTCCGCCGTGTTCCGCGACGTGTGCGAGCTGGGCGCCGATCTGAACAAACTGTCCGACGAGGGCATTCTGGGATCGAGGCTCGCGAAGTCCCGTGTGGCCGTGGTATTCGACTACGAGTCCGAATGGGCCACCGAACACACCGCCACGCCGACCCAGCACGTGCATCACGTGGACGAGCCATTGGCGTGGTTCCGCGCTTTGGCCGATCAGGGTGTGACCGCCGACGTGGTGCCGGTGCGCGGCGCCTGGGATGACTATGAGATGGTCGTATTGCCGAGCGTATACCTGCTTTCCGAGGAAACGACCCGCAGGGTGCGCGATTACGTCGTGGGCGGCGGTCGACTGGTCGTGACCTACTACACGGGCATCTCGGACGAGAAGGACCACGTGTGGCTCGGCGGGTATCCGGGCTCGATCCGTGACGTGGTCGGCGTGCGCGTGGAGGAATTCATGCCCATGGGCGACGATTTCACGGGCGTGCCGGATCGCCTCGAGTTGTCGAACGGCGCGGTCGCGCACGATATCGCCGACGTGATCGGCTCGGTCGACGGGACGGCCACCGTGCTGGAAACGTTCAAGGACGATCCGTGGACCGGCATGGACGGCGCTCCGGCGATCGTCGCGCACACGTTCGGCGAAGGTCGCAGCGTGTACGTGGGCGCGCGCCTCGGGCGGGACGGCATCGCGTTGAGCCTGCCGGAAATTCTTGATTCGCTCGGCATGGCCGAAGCGGGCGGAAACGACGGCCGAGTGCTGCACGTCGAACGTGAGGGCGCGAACGGTTCGAGGTTCGTGTTCTCGTTCAACCGCACGCATGAGACGGTCCGGGTTCCGGTGGAAGGCGAAGTCGTGGTCTCCTCGTTCGCGGACGTGGACGGCGAAACGGCCTCGATTAAACCGAACGGCGTGATCGTCGCTAAGCAGTAAGCGGACAGCAAGCAAATAATCGCAACATTATGGGTGTCGGCAGGTTGATGATTGTCAATCTGCCGACACCCATTTAATTTATACTATTCGAATAAAAACTAGGCGTGGAATTCCACTGCAGCCCAACTGATTGCTGGCAAAGTGCAGTGAACTGATCCATTGTCGATTGTTGCATGAAGCTCTTGGGGTGTCACTGCGGTTGGGTCGTCTGCGGAATTACGCTGATATGGATTGTCGTCATGCAGAATAATGGCCTTGTCTATATGGAAGTCGGATATGTCGAAATACGGCAGTTGAGACAGAGAAGCCGTAACCTTATGTGCGTCGGATGCGTCGCGATTCACCATAAGCAGAAGACCGGAATGATTCGTTTCGTCCCAAGTGATTACTGAATCAAGGGCATTGACCAAGCCGAAAGATTCAGTCTCTACGTTGGGAGAGTCGATGACTGGACTGTAGGCAATGCCATGGGCGTGTTGTGCGGCTTCGGCAAACGGATAGAAGACAGTTTGACGCCATGCGGGACCGTTCTTTTCGGCCATGATTGGCGCAATCACATTGACCAACTGCGCGCGCGAGGCAGAACGCACTCGGTCGCAGTGCTTAAGCAGAGTGATCATCAGCGACCCTTCTACCACTGCATCGGCTGCATTGTAGATATCTTCGAGCAGACGCGGTGCTTTCGGCCATGACTCATGATGAAGATCCTTGCCTGATTGGGCTTTCCATTCAGCTTCCTGCTGATTCCAGACGTCGGAATACCAGACGCCCCACTCATCAAATGACAGTGCTATATCATGATCGCCTGTGTGGGCATTTTTGGCTTCGTCTGCACATGCCGCCACGGTGGAGATGAACGTTTGCATGTCTTGTGAACTTGCCAGATAATCTTGCAACGATTTTGCCTCACGTTCGTAGTAGTAGGCATGGCAGGAGACGAAATCGAGATTGTCGTACGCTTTGGTAAGCACGCTGCGTTCCCAGGATCCAAACGTTGACATATGGGCGCTGGAGGAGCCGCAGGCCACGAGTTCCAAGCCTGATTCCGCGAGTTTCATGGCGTGTGCGACTCGGTCCACGGCTGCGGCATACTCGTCAGGGCTCATATGTCCCACCTGCCAAGGGCCATCCATTTCATTGCCGATGCACCACATTTTGATGTCCATTGGTTCGGTGATTCCGTTACGTACGCGGCGATCGGCAAGCTCGGTGCCGGGCGCTCCGTTGACGTATTCCAACTCTTCCCCTGTATCCTTCAATCCTCGGGTGCCCATATTGACGGCAAGTACCGGTCTTCTTGCTCCATCGGTAGAAATCGTCGATACCGACTTCATTGGTTTCGGTGCTGTGCCATGCGAGATCTCGTCGTATTGGGCGTTGCCCCCGTGGCCCTGTGCCATCCTCCCAATTGTAGGCAGAGACGAAATTGCCGCCGGGGTAACGCACGCAGGTCACACCAAGTTCTTTGACTAGATTGATGACGTCTTGGCGGAATCCGTTTTCGTCGGCTGTGGGGTGACTTGGCTCATAAATGCCTCCGTAGACACAACGTCCAAGATGTTCTACAAATGATCCGAAAATGCGGGGTGGTATATCGGCAATTGCGCTGTTTTTTTGCACTGTGATTGTGCTGGTTCCGGAAGTCATGCCGTTCCTTTCGATGAGTGGTCTGATGAAATGTCTGCGTTGCGCGAGCTTCGACGGATATGCATACGTCTAGTATGCAATCATATCGTGTTTGCGTAGCTAAACAAAATATGCTAGGTAACTAAAGAAATACTGTAAAATCAACGATTTGCCTATTTGTTTGCGTAAACATAACTTTTGTGTTATCCTCATGACTGTCGGAAGCGTCAATGAATGATTCATAGCCGATAATGTTGGTCGATGTAGGAGGTCGGCCATATTTAAAGGAAGGAAGAACGATGAAGTTCACTGCATCCAAGAAAACAATCGCTCTGGTTGCTGCTGCTGCGATGCTGACTAGTGTCGCAGCCTGCGGGAGTTCCTCGAATTCGAGTTCTTCGGGGGTGACAGAGGGTGGTAAGACTGAAATTACGGTATGGTCTTGGGATTCCACTTTGCCGCGTACCGTGAAGGATTTTGAAAAGGCCAATCCGGACATCACTGTTAAGGTGACCAATGCCGGCACGAACAAGACCGAATACACGGCTTTGAACAATGCGCTTTCTGCAGGTAAAGGTGCGCCAGATTTGGTGCAGATTGAGTATTATGCACTTCCCGAATATCAGGTTCGTGGAGAGATTGAAGACCTGAGTCAGTTTGGTGCGGACAAGTTCTCGGATTTCTATACGCCGGGCACGTGGGCTTCTGTGAAACTTAATGGCGGTGTGTATGCACTGCCGATGGATTCCGGACCGATGGCATGGTTCTATAACAAGGATGTGTTTGATAAGGCCGGGGTCGATCCGACTCGGGTGAGGACGTGGGATGAGTTCTACGATGCTGCCAAGAAGGTTCGCGCAACAGGGTCCTACATTACGTCCGATTCTGGTGATGCTGGCTTCTTCGATTCCATGACATGGCTGGCGGGCGCGACGCCGTTCTCCACTGGTTCCGATGGACAGTCCGTCACCATCAACCTCAGCAATGATTCCAAGGTCAAGACTTTTGTTGATTTCTGGCAGAAGATGATTGATGATGATCTTATCGATACCAAGACCGCAGGCTGGAGTGATGATTGGAACAAGAGTTTGAATGACGGCTCTATCGCTTCGCTGCTGACCGGTGCTTGGATGCCGTACAACTTGCTTTCCGGTGCTCCTGACGGTGAGGGGAAGTGGCGTGTTGCTCAGATGCCGACTCCGGATGGATCTGAAACCAATTCCGAGAACGGTGGTTCTTCGCTGGCGATGGTCAAGACGGATGACAAGGCCAAGGCCGAAGCTGCATACAAGTTCGCTGAATATGCGTGCCACAATGCCGAAGGCATCAAGACTCGCGTCGCTGGCGGCGCATTCCCTGCCGATAACGACACTCTCGCTTCTGATGACTTCCTGAACATGACCTCTCTGACTGATTCCGATGGCAATGCGCACGAATACTTCGGTGGTCAGAAGTTCAATGAGGAGCTCGCCAAGGCTGCATATACCGACAAGTCCGTCACCCTTGCTGAAGGTGTTCAGGCTTGGGAAAAGAATATCAAGGATTATGCATCTCAGCAGGGCTACACCGTGAAGTAGCTGCGTGATTCCATAGTGGAATCGGTAAATATGAGCGTCTGTGGATTGAGAGATTGTCAATCGGCGGACGCTTTTTTGAGCTATCAGTGGATTGCGTGGCTGAATCGAAGAGATTGGAGGATTGTACGCTGGCTTTCGGGTGACTGACGTACACTCGAATGCGTATGTCTGTACGTACGTTTTCGTGTGGGAACATCAAACGGAAGGAATCGGCTTGAAACTGGTGAAACGACTCATCGCCATCTGCTGTGCGGCCATTATGGCAGTCAGTGCGGCCGCTTGCGGAGCCAACGTCGATTCCCGCACCGAAATCACCGTGTGGTCGTGGGAACCGAGCATGAAACAGGTCATTGCCAGCTTCGAAAAGGAAAACCCCGACATCCACGTTATTTGGAAGAACACAAGCGGTTACGACAATCTCAACAACGCCATTCAAGACGGTTACGGCATTCCCGACGTGGTGCAATTGGAATACTATGCGTTGCGCCAGTACGCGGTAAGCGGCCAGCTGGTGGCGATCACCGGGCGTACGGAAGGCTACGGCGATTTCTACACGCCCGGTACGTGGGCTTCGGTGCAGCTGAACGGCCGCGTGTACGGCCTTCCCATGGATTCCGGTCCAATGGCGTTCTTCTACAACGACAGCGTGTTCGAGCAGGTAGGCATCGATGCCTCCAAGATTCGCACGTGGGACGACTATTACGAGGCGGCCAAAAAGCTGAAAAGCATCGGCGTGTACATCGCAGCCGATTCGGGTGACGCCAGCTTCTACGACACGATGATCTGGCTTGCCGGAGGCCGTCCGTTCTCCACCTCCAACGACGGCAAAAACGTGACGATCAACCTCACCGACGATGAGGGTACGAGAACCTTCACCGAATTCTGGCAGAAAATGATCGACGAAGGTTTGGTCGCCACCAATCTGACCACATGGTCCGATGGGTGGAAGGAAGCCGTGGGGGAGGGGAAGATCGCCTCCATGTTCTCCGGTGCTTGGCTGCCGTCGCTGCTCATGTCGAACCTTCCCGGAACCGCGGGTTTGTGGCGTGTGGCACAGATGCCCACGCCGGATGGCAGTTATACCACGTCGGAAAACGGCGGTTCGGCGCTGGCTGTGTTGCAGCGTTCGCGCAAGCCCGAAGCGTCATATCGTTTCATCGAATACGCATGCCATAACGCGGAAGGCATCAAAGCCCGTGTGGACGGCGGTGCGTTCCCCGCCGATAACATCACGTTGTCTGATCGGGAATTCCTGCGCAAAACCACCGTGACCGACGAACGTGGCATTGAAATCCCGTATTTCGGCGGTCAGGAATACAATCGCGTGCTTTCCCAAGCCGCGGAAAACGTGTCGACCGGTTACCAGTATCTGCCGTTTGAAGTGTATGCGCGAAGCGACTTCCGCACTACCGTAGGCAAGGCCTACAAATGGTCGAGCCGGTTGCGCAAAGAGCAGGACAGGCTGAATATCATCGCGGCCGGTGGCAAAGTGTCCGACAAATCCGCCATCGGCGACGCGTTGAAGGAAACTGATTCCGCTGATCGTCTCAAATTGAAAAGCGGTATTGCGCTGTGGCAGAAGGATTTGAAGGAATATGGAGCCAATCAGGGTTTTACTATTCAATAAATATTAATTATTCATATAAGATGTCAGACTATAACCT
>OGHB01001268.1_pt1 | contig 10205 bp, 10 predicted proteins | sample 1571451 | NCBI WGS metagenome assembly OGHB01 (sample SAMEA2582071, study PRJEB24529) | metagenome | biome: Human gut stool | place: China | collected 2011
AATAAACTCACCCGGTCTTAACGTAAGCTTTAACATACAAACCTCCTTGTTTTTCTGTTTTCCCTATTGTTTGCTTTGCAAATGCAACATTTTATAAGATAGTGATGTATTTTAATTTATAGAGGAGGAAAAAACATTGAGTACAACAGAACCTATCAGAAACAAAACAGATTTACAGAAATTTATGGATTATTATGCAGCAATACAGCCCAACCCACGCAATCAGGCGCTGATTTTGCTGGGACTTTATACCGCACTTAGAATTGGCGATATTTTACAGCTGAAATGGCGTATGGTTTATGATTTTAACAAACATCATTTTTTTGACCATATTTATGTCAATGAACAAAAAACACAGAAGCTGAATGTCATTGCACTAAACCAGAACGTCAAAACTTCTCTTATCGTATATTTTGAAATACGCAATCCTGAACCGGAAGATTATATTTTTACCAAACGGACTACACCGCATCGTCCAATCAACCGTTCACAGGCATTCAGAATTGTGCAGAAAGCTGCTGAATGTACTACACATTCCCATAATATCAGCTGTCATTCCCTGCGTAAAACCTTTGGCTACCACGCATGGAAGCAAGGCACACAGCCTGCTATGCTCATGGATATTTATAATCATTCATCTTATACAATTACCAAGCGTTATCTCGGAATTAATCAGGACGAAAAAGACGAAATTTTTGCAAATTTTGACTTTGGAATACAATGCCGCACAAAAAACAAAAAAATTATCAAAAAAGACTAAAGTATTTTTTCTTCTTTCCGATTTAATATATATGAATGCAACATTATCTTATAAAATGTTGCATTTTTATTATTCTTTATTTATATTTTATTCATTTTATCAGATTTTATTCACTCCCAATGCTGATTCATATTCTTATATTTTACCTAAATTTCCTTGTTAGGAGTGTCTGACTGTGTTATGATTAAGTTGGATTTGTCGTGATAAATATCCTTATTCATTTAAAACATGAAACGATTTGTGTATATTTATGCGATTATCTAAAAATATAATATGAGGAGATTTAGGTTATGGGATTTTTAACAGGAAAAACCGCCATTATTACCGGTGCAGGACGTGCCGTATTAAGTGACGGAAGATGTGGTTCTATCGGTTACGGTATTGCTACCGCTTATGCAAAGGAAGGCGCAAATATTGTCATTACAGGACGTAATGAAGCAAAGCTTGCCGCTGCAAAGGAAGAACTTGAAAAGCTTTACAATATCAAAGTTCTTACAATTCAGGCTGATGTCAACGCTTCTGCCGACAATGAAGCCGTTGTAGCCAACGTTGTAAAGCAGACAATTGACACATTTGGTCAGATTGACGTTTTAATTAATAATGCACAGGCTTCTGCTTCAGGTGTTTCTTTAGCAGACCACACAACAGAACAGTTTAACCTTGCAATGTACTCTGGACTTTATGCAGCATTCTATTATATGAAGGCCTGCTATCCATATCTTGCAAAGACAAAGGGTTCTGTCATCAACTTCGCATCCGGCGCCGGTTTATTTGGTAACTACGGACAGTGCGCTTATGCTGCTGCAAAGGAAGGTATCCGTGGACTGACACGTGTTGCCGCTACAGAATGGGCTAAAGACGGTATCAACGTCAACATCATCTGCCCGCTTGCATGGACTTCACAGTTAGAGCAGTTCCAGAATGCTTATCCGGAAGCTTTTGAAAAGAATGTACATACACCACCGGCAGGACATTTCGGTGATGCTGAACTTGAAATCGGACGCGTATGCGTACAGCTTGCTTCTCCGGACTTCAAGTACATGACAGGCGAAACCCTGACATTAGAAGGCGGTCTTGGACAGCGTCCATAATAAAACGTGCGCCGCAAGGCACTCATACAAAAAGAACAGGCACTGCACAGATTGCAGCCGCCTGTCCTTTTTTCTATCTTTTATTCTTTTCTGCGGATTGATTACCGCTACTTTTTTGCTTTCAGGAATATTTTCCATTTTAAATAAAAATTTTTGGCTTTTATCATATGTCCAAAGCTGATAAAGAAGTCTGCCACCATCACAATCCAAAGTACGGCGCAGATGATTTTTGCCCACTGCGTATTAATACGGCATATCCAGTCCATCAGAACCGGAAAAACATTTCCCATCAGAATTGTAATCATTGCCGCAAATGCCGTACTGGTCGGTATGGACGTATATTTTGTAATGTGCATCGGAATATTGGAATAATTCCAGTATTCAATATGACAAAGTGCCTCCACCACAATGCCCAGCACAATTTCACCTACACAGACAACGGCAAATGAACATAAAAAGTAAACCAGATACCGTTTCCAGCGCACCTTTTCCTTTGTAAACATTCTAAGTGCTGCCGGTGTTCCAAACACCGCGTACATAAATAGAATCAGCAGCCCATAGCCCAGTAAAAAAGGCGCATTCATATTCCTGTTATTGATATACCCTTTTGTCATGGCAAGCCAGATATTTTCAACGACGAATCCAAGAAACGATACAACTGCCGCCATAATACCCAGTTGATAATATGTATATTTCATTTTCTCACCCTTTTTCATTTATTGAATGATTCAGCATATCCGGAACCTGTGCCAGAATCACCGCCGCAAACACAAGCATACAGCCGGTCAGTTCTCTCGGACTTAACACCTCATGTAAAACAAGCCAGCCAGCCAGTACTGAAAAGACGGATTCAAGGCTCATTACAATCGAAGCCACCGAAGCCTGTGCGTACTTCTGTCCGATAATCTGCAAAGTATAGGCGATTCCACTCGATAATACACCCGTATACAAAATCGGAAGTCCTGCCGCACATATTCCGGCAAAATCGGCATTTTCGGTAAAAAGCATCATCACACCTGACAGTATAGCACATACCGCAAACTGAATACAGGATAATTTTATGCCGTCTTCCTTTGCAAAATGTTCAACCGTAAGAATATGGCACATAAAACCGACTGCACACAAAAACTCGCACACATCGCCCATATAAATCCCTGCAAATCCGCCGGACATACACAAAAGATACATTCCGGCAATACAGCCGCCAATGGATACCGCAATCAGCGGATGCAGCTTTTTTCCCATCCATACGGAACAGATGGCAACCAGCACCACATACGTTGCCGTAAGAAAGCCTGCCCTGCCGGAAGCTGCCACGCCTGCCGGATAAATACTGATTCCATACTGCTGTAAGGACATTGCCACAAATAAAATTATGCCGCAGAGTACGCCGCCCTTTACCGGCCACTTTGTCCGTGAATACAGCTCTTGTATTGTGTCTTTTTCCCCGCCTGCGGTACGTTTTCCGTAACTGTCCAAAAGCACTATCACCAGCAGTAAAAAAAGCGCTCCGACCACTGAGCGGCACGTATTAAATGTAAACGTTCCTACCGAATCCGCACCGCTTGTCTGGGCAACAAAAGCCGTTCCCCAGATAAACGCTGCCAGCAGAAGAATCAGACTTCCTTTAATGTTTTTGATTTTATCCGCCATTACTGTACCTTATGCTTCTTATCCCGCACAGCGATATTCTTCATCAGATACTTGATGCCAAAAAGCGTGCCAACCATAAGCACAATACCAATGATTAACGGCAGAACCGGACTCTGCACAAAGCCTGCAATAATGTATGTAATGCACGAAACAACCGCCACCACCAAAACATATGGCAGCTGGGTGGATACGTGATTGATATGGCTGCACTGTGCCCCTGCCGATGCCATAATCGTTGTATCTGAAATCGGTGAACAATGGTCGCCGCACACTGCCCCTGCCATGCAGGCAGAAATAGAAATAATCATCATTGTATGATTCGTTCCTGAAAATGTGCTGACAACGATTGGGATTAAAATACCAAATGTTCCCCATGACGTACCCGTTGCAAATGCAAGAAATGCGCCGACAATAAATACCACTGCCGGGAACAATGCCAGCCAAGGTCCTGAAATACCGCCGACCAGTCCGGCAACATATTCTTTTGCGCCAAGACTGTCCGTCATGCCCTTTAATGTCCATGCAAATGTCAGAATCAGAATGGCAGGAACCATTGCCTTAAAGCCCTCCGGCAGACAGCCGCAGCTTTCTGTAAATGTAAGCACCCTGCGGAGTGCATAAAAAATAATGGTAATGACCAGTGCAAAAAAGCTGCCAAGCATCAGTCCGATGGACGCATCACTTCCTGAAAAAGCTTCGATAAAGCCTGTTCCGCTAAAGAAGCCGCCGGTATAAATCATACCGATGATACAGCAGATAATTAAAGTAATAATCGGAAATACAAGGTCTAACACCGTACCTCTGCCCTTTACCGTATCCGGTGCGGAATTGGCATACGGACGCTCCGGCGTTGTATATAAATCTCCCTTTGCCGCATTGGCTTCATGTACTGCCATTGCACCAAAATCAATTTTAAATAAAACCATTGTCAGCATTGCAATAATTGTAAGCAATGCATAATAGTTATATGGAATCGCATTCATAAAGACCGCAAACCCGTCCTCGCCTTCTACAAAGCCCGTAACTGCCGCCGCCCATGAAGAAATCGGCGCAATAATACAAATCGGTGCTGCCGTTGCATCAATAATATAAGCAAGCTTTGCTCTGGATACCTGATGCTTATCCGTGACCGGCCGCATAACACTTCCGACCGTCAGACAGTTAAAGTAATCATCAATAAAAATAAGCATCCCCAGCAGAACCGCTGAAAGCTGTGCACCGATTCTGGTCTTGATATGACGTCCCGCCCACTGTCCGAAGGCTGCCGAACCGCCTGCCTTGTTCATCATGCTGACCATAATGCCAAGCACTACAAGAAAGATTAAAATGCCGACGTTATACGGGTCTGATAAAACGCCGACCAGTCCGTCTTCAAAAATGTGCAGTACTGATTTTTCAAAACTGAATCCCTGCTGAAAAATGTTGCCGTAAAATAATCCGCCGATTACAATTCCGATAAAAAGGGAACTGTAGACCTCTTTTGTCACCAGTGCCAGAATAATTGCCACCAGCGGCGGTACCAATGCCCAAAATGTTGCATACATATTTGGGACATATTCCATTATCTGTTCCATAAACTCCTCCTTAGCGGTTTTACCGCTATTTTTGTATTTCTCTAAAGCTCTGTCTACGTGCAGGCTTTTGACCCTGAGAGCATATTATAAGGTCTGTTTTTTCCTGCGCATCACCGGCATGGTATAAATTCTTACAACCAGCGGTATGACCATAATAAACCACACCAGCGGCTCTGCAACGATAACACCGTTGTAACCGATTCTCGGCACAAGTGCCGCTGCAATAATGATTTTACCTATCATTTCAAGGGAACTCGACACCAGCGGAGTGATACGCTCGCCAAGCCCCTGCATTGCATTTCTTAAAATGCAGATGACCGCCGTCACACAGTAAAATACGGTATTGAATTTCAGATACACCGTTGCCGTGTGTATCACGACTTCATTTTTACTTCCCGTAACCAGTCCAACCAGCCCTGCACCGATGGTATAACTTGCCACAACGGTCAGCATACACCAGATACAGGTATATAAAAGTGCCAGCCATATACCTTTTTTGACGCGGTCTATACGCCCGGCGCCCATATTTTGTCCGCAGTATGTCGCCATAGTCTGTCCGAATACCGAGAACATAATCATAAACATTTCGGATATTTTCCGCGCCGCCGTATGAGCTACGATAATGTCCTGTCCAAGCCTGTTAATCGCCGTCTGAAGGGTCAGCGAGCCGATATTGACCAGTGAACTCATAAAGCCCATGGACAAGCCGGAAGCCGCCATATTGCCGAGCATTTCTTTTTCCGGCTGCATAAAATCCGTCTTTTTTAACTGTAAAATTTCATAGCGGCGGATCATGTATATCCAGCAGATGACAAATGCCAGTACCTGTGACAGTACCGTTGCCACCGCCGCACCGTACACGCCTGCATGTAGTACTAATATAAAAAATAAATCTCCGGCAATATTTAATCCTACGGATACCGCCAGTATGATAAGCGGTGTCACTGTATCGCCCAATGCCCGCAGTGCCGCCGCACAGGCATCGTATAAAAATGTCGCAAGCATTCCCGCCACAATAATCACAATATATGACCGTGCAGTTGTATATAATACTTCCGGCACATTTAAAAATTGCAGAATCTGTTTTAAAAACAGCAGTCCCGCCGCCGTCAGCAGAATTGAAATGCCTGTTCCCATCATCAGTGATGCTGCAAATGATTTTTTAACGCCTGCGATATCTTTTGCACCGTACCGCTGCGCCGTAATAATGGCAAAACCATTGGCAAGTCCCAGTAAAAATCCGATAATCAGGTTACTGAGCGTACTGGTCGCGCCGACTGCCGCCAGTGCATCTTCCCCTAAAAAAGACCCTACTATCCGCGTGTCGACAAGACTATACGTCAGCTGTAACAGATTGGCAAAAAATATCGGTATCGCAAAGGACAGAATCAGCTGCGATGGTTTTCCCTTTGTCAAATCTTTCATGTATTATTTATCCCGCTGCTTTCTTTTAATATGAATTTCCGGAATTGCTACATTTTCATAGGTAATTTCTTCTTCTGCTTCCGGTTCTTTTGTATCATGTGCCGCCGCATCATCCTCCCTGATATGCACCTCCGGCACCGCCAGGTTTTCACTTTCTACTTCATACACAGCCCTGTGGGCCTTTTTCCATCTATCAAACATACTAACCTCGTTTCTAACTGAACAACTTGTTGCGAAGTGGCGATGAGACTTTCGCACAGGCATTTTAATCTTATAAGAAATTAATAAAAAATGTTATCACCAGACTGTTTAAAAAATCCGCAAATAAACTTCCGATTAACGGTACAAGCAGATACGCTTTGACCGAAGGTTCGTACTTTTCACAGACTGCCTGCATATTTGCCATGGCATTCGGGGTTGCACCCATACCGAAACCACAGACACCGGATGAAAGTACTGCCGCATCATAATCCCTGCCCATGACATTAAATACCACAAAATACGTGTATAAAAAGATGAGCAGGCTCTGTCCTGCAAGCAGTACGATAAGCGGCAGTGCCAGATCTGCAAGCTGCCAGAGCTTTAATGTAATCATCGCTATTCCCAAAAACAGCGACAGGCTGATACCACCGATATCATTAATTTCACCCATATAAATAGTAAATTTTCCCGAATATTCCCCGATATTTCTGATACATGCAGCAACAATCATCGCACCGATGTATATCGGAAACGTCATGCCGGTCAGCGATAACAAGTGGGATACGATTGTACCGAGTCCCATTGCAATAATTAACTGGAATACCGCTGACGGATACATGCTGGTATGACGTTCATGCTTCTTTTCATCTTCTACCAGAAGGCTATCATCTTCCGGCACAACCGTATCTAACAGATTTTTCTTCTCAATCAGACGCTTGCCGACCGGTCCGCCCATGATACTGCCCATAATCAGACCAAATGTTGCACCTGCCGTACAAAGTGTTGTTGCACCCATAATACCAAAATCCTCCAGCACCGGGCCAAATGCACCTGCCGTACCGTGACCGCCGACCATCGGAATTGAACCGGTACACAGTCCGACCAGCGGACTAATGTGTAAAAGCTTTGCCAGTCCGACCGCTAAAAAGTTCTGTGAAAGAATCAGGCCGATGACCAGTCCCAGAAAAATAATCAGTGCCTTTCCACCACTTTTTAACACTTTTAAATTCGCCTGAAAGCCTACAGAAGTAAAGAAAAATACCATGCATACTTCCTTTAAAATATCATCAAACGAAAATTCCGCAATACCCGTCACATAACAAATACAGGTAAAAACGGCAAACACTACGCCGCCGATAACCGGTGCCGGAATACAGAACCGCTCTAAAATTCCGAATTTTTTCTTTAAAATTTTACCTAACATTAAGACAAGTACTGCTACAGTAATTGTCTGGTACATATCCAAATATATTTCCACTGATGTCCACCTGCTGCCTATCTGCTTCCTTTCCCTGTCACTACATCAATTCCACATTCCTTGTAATATGCCGCAGCACCCTTGTGAAACGGAATTGTAATTCCTTCTGTCGCCGTCTGCTCATTCATCACAATATTGACAGGCAGTGCATACTGTAACTCCTGCTTGTTTTCAAACAGTGTTTTTGTAAGCGCTTTCACCGTCTTTTCAGGCAACTTATCACTCACAAGCAGCACCGCTTTGACACCGACAGTATGTATATCCTCTGTCTGATTGTTGTACGTTCCCTTTGGAATCACGGATTCCGTATAAAACGTGTAGGAATTTAAAAGTTTGTCTCTTGTACTTTCATCAAGCTCCAGCAGGCGTATTTCACACTGCTTAGACAGCTCTGAAATCACTGTTGTTTCTGCACCCGCCGTACAAAAAAAAGCATCGATCTTTCCGTCTGCAAGCCGCTCTGCCGCTTCTGTGTAATCCAGATGTACTTTATCAATCAGCTTATCTGTCAGTCCGCTGACAGCTAAAATCTGCTCAGCATTTAATTCCGTACCGGATTCGTCCTCACCGACACTGACTGTTTTCCCTTGCAAACCATCCATGCTTTCAATGCCGGAATCCGCACGTACCACAATCTGGCAGCTTTCCGTGTAAAGTGCCGCAACCGCGCTGTATCCACGGTACTTTCTGCTGTTTTCAAATGTCCCGGCCGCATAGTATGCATCATTGGTTAAATCATTCTGCGCAACCGCCATCTGAATATATCCGTCTGATAAAAGCCGCAGATTCGCCGCCGACCCAGCAGTGGTCTTTACCTCGACCGTGCATTTTTCTTTCTCGGCTGTGATAAGCCCTGCAAATGTATCTGCAAAAGCGTGATACGTTCCGCCAAGTCCTGCCGCACCGAAGCGGATTCTCGTTCCGGTCAGCCCGCCGCCTGCAAAAACCGCCGCCGACAGAATCAGTACCGCCGCTCCTATTCCCAATATTTTCTTTTTCAAATAATCACCTCGCTGTTATTCTTCCGATTTTATGGCAAAAGCTATCATACCATATCTTTTGCCCGCTGGCTATCTGGAATTTTTCTTTCTATAATATTACAGCGAATCCAGCAGCCCCGCATATTCATATTAACAACCATGACACTGCCGTCATACGTTGTCACCAGAACATTTTCATCAAGGAAAAATACTGTCTGGAAAGCTTTGTGATTTTTTCGTCAATCTCAACGTCCTCAACATTGATATCCCCTATATTTGCGGCACTGGGTGGCATAAGTTCCTGTTCCCATGCCGAGAATCAACACATCCATATCCTCTACATTTTTATTTTCAAGCATCAACGGCACAGCCATCGCATCATCGTAGTACGTTCCCGTAAGCTTGTCCTGCTTCATGTAAACGGACCGCATACGATTGATAAAATGAGTAAAACACCTGAAAATATCAGAAATGTAATCGATGTTCCCACTGTTTCTAACCTCGCTTTCTTATCTGTGAAAGCCCGCCGGGAACATCACCCAATGGGCTTATTCCCGACCATACGGTCAGATACATATGAATAGTTGTGTTTATCCTGCTAACACTAATGGTATATCCATTGACTTCATAACAAAATTTGTGTATAATTTTGTTATCAAACAAGGAGGTGTTTTTATGCCAGTAATCAAATCAAGTGCTGATTTAAGGAATAATTACAATGAAATTTCTACATTTTGTCATAATTATCCTGAACCGGTTTTCATTACGAAGAATGGAAAAGGCGACCTTGCGGTTATGAGCATTGAAGCCTACGAAGAACTGACCAGCCGATTTGAACTTTACAGCCAGATTAAGGAAGGAATGGACGATATTGCCACAGGCAATATAAGACCGTTTTCCGAAGCTATGGCTGATATCAGGAGCCGTCGCAGCCGATGAGCTATCAGGTTCATATCACTTCTACCGCAGAACACGATATTATGCGGGCTGTGGATTACATCGAATTTTCCCTCAAAAATCCTACTGCCGCAGATAATCTGTTAGATGTTGCGACTGAGCAGATAGGCTCATTAGCCGACCTGCCACAGAAGTTCCGTCTGGTAGATGATCCAGTACTGGCAAGCTGGGGCATTCGTTTTGTGATAATCAATAATTTTCTTGCCTTTTATACGATTGATGAGGAAAAACAGACTGTAATCATCGTCCGTTTTCTCTATCAGAAAAGTAACTGGACTTCCATTCTTCGACAGGGATTTTCCCTCA
>OGHB01001286.1_pt1 | contig 10110 bp, 9 predicted proteins | sample 1571451 | NCBI WGS metagenome assembly OGHB01 (sample SAMEA2582071, study PRJEB24529) | metagenome | biome: Human gut stool | place: China | collected 2011
GATACACGGAAAGAAGAATGCCCACTCGTCTGAGGAGTTCTCAGGGGAGTGGGCATTTTCACACAAGTGGTTAATATAATTTCGATTATGATAATTCAAATTATATTAAGACGTTCCATGGGCTGTAACAGCTTCACCGCTTGGTTTTCAAAAACCACCCGTTGATAGCGGTGTTACTTCTTCACAAATTGGTATACGCCATATTCTGGTGACGTCACCAATCCATGCTTGATAAGATTCTTGATAATAGAGGATGCACGAGATTTCTGAACGCCATATAGCTGTGCAACGTTTATGCTGCGGAACTGATATTGATACCGATATCTCTTGAAAAGTTCAAGCGTCCGCTCTTTTGTACTTGCAGTTAGTCTCGTGCCATTCAGCCTTTCGCAAAGTTCACTCACTTCTGCATCCGTACTCATTCCGTGGAGCACTGTAGAAGTTTCCGCACTTTCCGCAGAGGTTTCCGCACTTTCCGCACCACTTGCCACACTTTCCATACTGATCTGTGCCGGAGTCGCTACACTTCTATTCGGCAGTGTGACGATAAAGAAATCCGAATCCGAGTAGAAGGTCGGCTTCTGGGCTACTTCCACATAAGAGTTCAGGATGCGGTCAATGCCGCTGCCACGGCGCTCCATAAAGCCAAGCCGTGAGAACACGTCTGAAATAACCTGATTGCGCCGCATAGACGGAATGTGCCGGATATCCATGTCCTGCACCCTGCGGCCATTCATCATACCGCCCGGTGAAGTGATCTCCAGTCGGTCATCGAACACTTCCACATGAATCTCCGAACCAAGAATCTGATAATTCCGATGGATCAGCGCATTGACCAGCACCTCACGAACGGCCTTATACGGGTAATCACTGCGTTCTTCACGGGTCATACCACGGATGCTCCACGGGTTTTTGCTGTTGTTGCGAACAAAATCTTCCGCATTTTGCAGCAGCGTGATCAGACTTGCACCCTGAAATTCCTTGTCATCCAGAGCATCTTCTTCAATGCTGCCCTTGTAGTTGCCTTTCCAGCGGGTGCAGAAAATACGGGATTGTTTCAGAACGCCCTGATCGCAAAGCAGCAGGCCGCCATTCGTGATTTGTCCATCATCTGTTACCAATCCTGCGGATGGCAAGTCTTTTTCGAGGTCGAAATCCTCTTTTTTCAGATTTTTAAACGTCGCGGCCAGCAGTGTAAAACTGACATCACCCACTCGATAAGAACTGGGCAGGGCATCAAAGGTCTGGTTCATGCCCTGCAAAATCAATTCGTTCAGTTCCCGTGAAGTGGCTTCTTCGGACTGGTCGCCATGCCGCACATAGGCCGTATGGGAACCGTCAAAGGCATAATAATATGGATACGCCGGACCGTCCTGTATTTCCAGATCAACGCAGGACTTGCCCTCTATTTCGACCTCCCGCACCCGATAGCGTGGTGTAGGGTCAATGCGGACTTTGATAAATTCCGTCAATCTGCTTACCACAGCCTGCGGATTTTCCAATCCTACGACCTCGCGCGGCTCATTCTTTACGCCAAAAATCAGGTGTCCGCCCTCGGTATTGGCAAATGCCGACACGGATTTCAGCCAGCTGCGCGGCTTTTTCTCTTCAAGGCGTTCCTTGTAATCAACATGAGAGGCTTCAATGTAATGGTCGAGGGGGAAAGGCATGGTATCACCTGCAATTCAGTTCAATATCGTTCAAGCGTATTATACCGTATTTTATTAGTATATTCTACCACTTTATGCGGTCACATGGGTGGCATTCTCTTTCACCGAATTGATCGTTTCCATCAGTTCTCCGCCCATTTTGCCATCAAACAGGCGGGTAAACAGGATGGGCTGGTCGAAAGGCGGTTTCATCAGGACGGCTTTGTTTTCCACATAGCCGTTCTGCTCAATGTAATGGATGACCTTCTGCACGAAAGCGATCTGCTTTGCATTCAGCGATTCATCGTTGATGAACTTGGAGAATGCATGCATGGCAGCATCGTGGTCCAGCTTTGCCACTTTACGCACCAGCAGACCAAAGGGTGTATTCCGAAACTCCCGTGCATAGTCCTCTTTGCTGCCCAGCTCACAGGTGAAGATATGTTCCAGCTCGGTATAGTCACCCCGGGAAAGCGGAATGTTCTGGGTCAACTTGTGGATGGCCAGCGTATCGGTGCGGTGCTCCATGATGTAGCGGTTCACACGTTCCCGGTACTCGCCGAAATCGTAGCCGGAATCCAGCGCTTTGCCCTCGGTCTGTTCCAGTACCGGGTCGGCAAGGGCCGTGTAGACAGGCTTTTGCCCTTCTACACCGTCCACCAGAAACTTGATAAGCTCCCGCAGTTCCTGTCGCATTTCCTCAAAGCGAAGCAGATCGTGCGAGGTCAAAAATTCGTCCGTCTGCACCTCCCGGATGAGGGACAGCTTTGCCTGCACCTGTGGGATGGTTGCTTTCTGCTCCAACAGGGCGGCGGTGTTTTTCAGCTGCCGCTGTGCCCGCGTCAGTCCGGGCAGACCTTCCAGCTCACAGAGCACCAGACCGTACACAAAATTATCGAACCGCTTGGCCGCTTCATCCTTGTCGTCCAGCGAGATAAGCGGTGCGACTTCCCGCATCAGGGTGCCCTTGTCTGTTTCGCTCAGAGCGGTGAAGGCTTCCGGTTTCTGGTAGTGTTCCACGGCCTTCCGGTGCAGGCGCACAGAGACCAGTTCCGGGTTCAGCGCTCCCACTTCGGCACGGCAGGTTTCTGTTAAAATTTTACGCCAGTTCTTGTATTTTTCGTCCGCATAGGCTCCATCCTGCAGCGCGGCGGCGATCCGCACCTGCTTGCAGAAAATGCTTTCGGACAGGCTCTTGGTGTCGGTGCTCTCGTAGCCGTTGGGCTTTTGGCGGAAGAACTCAAAGTTGCCGCAGTAGTCGAAGATCAAAAAGCGCCGCTTGCCGGTATATTCGCCGTCGATGGCATCCACGCAGGCAAGGGATGGGCAGAGCCGCGTACCACGGCCGATCATCTGCCAGAACTTCGTTTTGCTGCGCACTTTTTTGAAAAATACCAGATTCGCGCACTCCGGCACATCGATGCCCGTGTCCATCATATCAACCGAGACCGCAATAAACGGCGGCTTGTCCGGCTGTTTGAAGTCGTCAATGATGGACTGCGCATAGGCATCGTCGCAGACAACTCGCTGAATGAACCCCGGATACTGCTGTTCTAGCTGCGGGTACAGCTTGCAAAAACGCTCCCGAATGAACTCCGCATGGCGCTTGTTCTGGGCAAAGATAATGGTCTTGCCGATGCGGTCGCCGCCCGCCGTCTGGATGCCCCGTTCCATCAGGTCTTGCAGCACCGTGTCCACGGTGTTGGCGTTGAAGATGAACTTATTCAGCTTTTCGGATGGGATAAAGGTGGGCAGGGTGTCGTCCTCGGCGAAATCGTCCTCGTAGCGCGCCTTATCCTCCGGTGAAAGCTGGTCGTAGTGGATGCCCTCTTCTGTGAATTTCGTCTTGACCTCGTAGTTGTAGTAAGGCACCAGCACATGGTCGGTGTAGACCGCCGTGTCGTAATCGTAGGCGTAGGTAGGGATGCCGTGCTCCATCTCAAAAAAGTCGTAGGTATTACGGTCCACATCGGTTTTCGGAGTGGCAGTCAGACCCACCAGAATGGCATCAAAATAGTCAAAGATGGCCCGGTATTTCTTGAAAATGCTGCGGTGGCTCTCGTCCACGATGATAAGGTCAAAGTGGGCGGGCGAAAACAGCGGCACGCCGTCCTTGGTCTTGGCGTTGTCGATGGCGTTGAGCATGGTGGGATAGGTGGAAAACACGATGCGCGCGGCCTTATCGTCCTTAGAGGAGCACAGATTGCACAGCGACTGGTCGGGCAGATACTTCTTGAAATCGTCCTTTGCCTGCTTGACCAGCGCAGTGCGGTCCGCCAGAAAGAGCACGTTGGTCACATGACCGCCGCGGCTCAGCACATCGGTCAGGCTGGATGCGGTGCGGGTCTTGCCCGTGCCAGTAGCCATGACCAGCAGATTGCGCCGGAAGCCCTGCGCGATGTGGGCGCAGACTGCCCGAATGGCGTTTTTCTGGTAGTAGCGGTCGGTGATTTTGTCGTCGATTGCAATGGTGTCCAGCGGCTTTTTCTCGGTGCGGCGGTTCATCAGCTTCTGCAAGTCGTCCTTGCAGAACACCCCGCTCACGGCACGCTGCGGGCCGCTCTGCTCATCCCAGAAATAGGTGGTGTAGCCGTTGGTGGTAAACAGCATCGGACGGCGGCCAAACTTCTGCTCCAGACAGTCTGCATAAAGCTGAGCCTGCTTGCGCCCGATGTTGGGGTCTTTGGTGCTGCGCTTGGCTTCAATGACCGCCAGCGGCAAGCCGTCTTTGCCCATCAGCACATAGTCCGCATAGCCCTTCTGCCCCAGCACGCCGTTCATGTTGTCCACTTCGTACTCGGTGCGCACATCGGCGTCCGGCCCGGTGAATTTCCAGCCCATGGCCTTGAGGTCGATGTCGATGATCTTCCGCCGCGTCTCGGCCTCGGTCAGGTCGGCGGCGGTGAAGCTGCGGCTCTGCTTGTTCTGCTGTTTGCTGGCCGTGTACGCCGCCGAAAGGCTCTCCACCTGCTTGCGCAAAGCTTCCAGTTCGGCATCTTTCTGGGTCAGCAGACTTTCCTGCTCCCGGATCTTCTTTTCGTCCAGCGCCACTTTCTCGCCAGGGATGGCTGTTTCATCAAAGGAGCGCTCCACATAGTCCGTGCCGTAGCAGTAATCCACCCACTGGATGAAGTCGAACAGCCCCCGCAGGCTGAACACTGCATCCGCCGCCGACACACTATGCCCCGTATGTACCGCCAGATTGCCCGCCTTCACGATGCTGGGCAGCACGCTCCACACATCCCGGTCCACCGCGAACCGGAAACTCGGCTCGTGCAGAAGGGATTGCAGGTTGTCCTTGTAGGGCATCGTGATGGTTTTATCTGCCGCATACACCCACTTCACCGCCAGCTCCAACGCCTTCCGGCACCCCACCGCGCACATCGCCGGGGAGGTGGAGAACACTTTCTCGGCCTCGATGGCGGCAGATGCAAACATGGAGTATTCGGGGCGGGTGGAGAGATAGGAGAAGTTGGACATGAGGGGGCTCCTTTCTTTTAAGACATCAACAGTCACGTTCAATAATGAGTATGAATCATTTCCAACCCAGTTCAGCAGCTAAAACTGTCAAACAGGCATAGAATGCTTGTTGCTGATGCTCTGCATCCAATTTGTTGACTGCCTCGCATAAGTCATATGTTGCTTTCACAGCTTTCTGCACCTCATTGCTCTGGTTTTGTTGGTACTGTTTAGCGGCTTGTGCTTGAAGCATAGCGTAATAATCAGGGTTTACATATTGTGGATTAAACATTTGATTGTAAAAATAATTCATGAAAATCTCCTTTTTCAACATTTATTCTGTCCAATATGGCAGTTCTCCGTAAGTTTCTTGATACACCTTAGAAATATAATTTTGAGACTTTTTTATTTCATCCATGCTTTCATCCAAATTTGTTATAAGTATTTGCATAATATCTGTTGTGCTAATGGTCTGACCCAAAATTTCTCTTTTTAGTACTGCAATGATTGAGCACCACATATAAACCATTACCAGCATAGGTTGGTCTTTATATTTTGCTTGTTGCAGCTTTGACTGAAGTGCTAAGACTCGTCCGGTTTCCTTTCCTCCATATTTGATTGTATTAATCTTGTTCTTTGCAATTTTATCTATTTTAATCATGTCATCGAATTGTTTGTTGTAGCGTTTTCTTTCCTGTTCGCTCAATAGTTCATTATCTTTAAATTGTGCAAGCCAAACCAAATCCGTCCAATAGTCAAAAAGTGCCCGTAATTCCTTATCATATCCGCTTTTGTAAAATTCGAGTTCCTTTAGCTGATAGGTAAACTCACGATTTCTTTTCTCTTCATTAATATTCATTTTGGCGATAACGATATCCGAAACTTTCTCGGCAACCGTTGCGGCTATATTCTCACCCGGAAATTCCATTATTTTCACCTTCTTTTCCTTTTCTGATGTTGAATCTTGTTTTACTTGTACAGTTGTCTTTGGTTTCTCCAATTTCTGATTGCTCAAATAACTCCCTCCGTCTGCTCACTTCGTTCGCATCCACCTCCCTCAAGGAGGGAGGCTTTCTGGCACCGCCACGTTAAAGGCTCCCTCTCAGAGGAAGCTGTCACCGAAGGTGACTGAGGGAGTTCATCCGCTCTTTCACTGCCAGATCAATCGCCGTGCAGACCCCCTCAAAATTTCGCTCCATATCAAGATTGGAGAAGCGAATCACTTTCAGCCCATATTGTTCCAGAATTGCAGTCCGCTCCTTATCCCGTTCGATGCCCTGCTCTTCATAGTGCTGGGAACCGTCCAATTCTATGACCAGCTTTGCAGCATGGCAATAGAAGTCTGCAATAAAGTGGTCGATGGTTTTTTGCCGCTGAAACCGCACGGGATAGCTGCGCAGAAAATCGTACCAGAGATGATTTTCCTGTTTGGTTGCGCCCTTGCGCAGCTCTTTTGCACGCGGGATCAGCTTGTTCTGATAAGGTAATGACATTTAGAACCCACTCCTTCCGTCACGGCTGCGCCGTGCCACCTCCCTCAAGGAGGGAGCTTTTCAGCACCGCCACGTCAAAGGCTCCCTCCTTGAGGGAGCTGGCGCCGTCAGGCGGCTGAGGGAGTTTCACCCAAAATATTCCTGCATCAGCGCCTTTTTCATCAGTTCCAGCTTTTCTAGGCTCTGCTGTACGGTCTGCTTCTGCTGGTCTACACGCTCCACAAAGGCAGCAAAGCGATTTTGGAGGGAAAGCGGCGGTACAATAACATTTAGTTCACTTAAAATTTTAAGATTGATATTTTTCTGTGCAACTTGAGGTGCTTGTTCATCCAAAATCTTTTGAAAAAATGAAAACCAGTAGTGGATGAAAAGCTCATTCGTCATGTTTCTGGAAATAAAACCAACAACACTATCTGGAAAGCACGCATCAAAAGTCAAAATACTTGTCTGTGCTATATTTGCCGCAATGGTGATGCATAGCGTCCCCTTAGGCCATATTTTGCTTTGAGCAAGTCCTTTTTCGGAATAAGTACTGTTAAACGATGTGATATATGTCTTAGCATTGGCAACTTCGCCTGTTTGAATTAACGGATATGGCCCGCCAAGTAACTCAGGAGAATTTCTTGGACGCGCTTTAGATACTCCTCGATTAAGCTCCCCTAACTCCGATAAAGGCTTTATTTCCCAATCCATAGTATTCTTTACCGGGTCTCCAAACATCTCCACAAACCGTGCCTTTACCAGCTCGTCCAGTTTATCAAGTTGTTGTTTGCGTAGCTGGCAAAGATAGTCCACTTTGCTAAGACGTTGTGCTCGTTGCTCCTGTTCTCCTATATCTGGCAGGTCTACTTCAATTTTCCGAATGCCTTTCAAAATAATTCTTTTTAAAGCAGTTCCTGTAATGTAATTCAAACTAACTGTTCTATAAACAGCGTCGGACTTTAAAAAATAGCTTAAATACTCAGGGACAACCAAATCTATTTTGGGACGAAGAATAGCAATGGAGGACAGCAATGCAATCTCAGGATTACCTTTAATTACAAATGCCGTTTTTAAATAACTTCCATCCTTTGCCACAACCACATCATCGTTCAAAGGCTTACAGCCATTTGCAACTAATTTTTTATACGCTTCTTCTCCTATTTTTTTACATCCCGAGATATTAAAACCATTCGGGGTCATATCTTTTACAGAGAACATAGGATACCCTACACCCTCATCCTCTGGGCTAAAATGAGAACCGTCTGTAATCAAGGAGCAAATCTCTTCAAGTCTCGCCATCACACCATCTCCTCCAACTCTGCCAAACCCTTGGTGATCTCCATTTCCAGCTCATGCAGGTCGGCAAGGATCTCCGTAGTCGAGGGATACTCCACCGGCACATACTCGGTCTCTTTGTACTTATTGATGGACAAATCGTACCCGTTGGCGGCAATTTCTTCTTTGGGCACAAAGAAGCTCTGCTCGGTGCGCTTGCGGTCAGTTTCGGCATCAAGGTTATGGAACCGGGCGATGATGTCCGGGATGTCGTTCTCCTTCACCTCGGTGCGCTTATCATCCAGCGAGAAGCCGTCGGCTTTCATATCGTAGAACCACACCCTGTCGGTGCCGCCCGCGCCGGTCTTGGTAAACACCAGCACCGCTGTGGACACGCCCGCATAGGGCTTGAACACGCCGGAAGGCATGGAGATGACCGCCCGCAGCTGGTGATTCTCGATCAGCTCTTTGCGGATGCTCTGGTGCGCCTTGCTGGAACCGAACAACACACCGTCCGGCACGATACAGGCACAGCGACCGCAGGTTTTCAGCATCCGCAGGAAAAGCGCAAGGAACAGAAGCTCCGTCTTTTTAGTGTTGGTGACAGCCTTCAGGTCATCGTTGATGCTCTCGGCATCCACAGTACCCTTGAACGGCGGGTTTGCAAGGCAAACGGTGTACTTGCTACAAATGGAGTTTTGCTTCGACACGCTGTCCTTGTAGTCGATTTCCGGGTTGGTGATGGAGTGGAGCATCAGATTCATGGCCGAAATGCGCAGCATGGTGCGGTCTGTGTCAAAGCCGGTGAACATCGGCCCTGCAAAATGCTGCCACTGCTCCGGGGTCATGGTGTCCTCGTAGTGGGCGCGGAGGTACTGCGCACTGGACACCAGAAAGCCCGCCGTGCCGCAGGCGGGGTCGCAGATAAAGTCGTCCGGCGTGGGCTGCACCAACTCCACCATCATGTCACGGATTTGCTTGGGCGTGCGGAACTGGCCGTTCTGCCCTGCTGTTGCCAGCTTGCCCAGCATATACTCGTACAGGTCGCCCTGCATATCAAGGTCGGCAATGTCGTGGGTGTAGAGATCCTCCAGCCCGGTGATGATCTTCTGCAGCACCTGCGGTGTGGGGATGAGGAACATCGCATCGTCCATGTACCGCGCAAAGGCCGTGTTGCCCTCGTCCGGGCGGGTGGGGTCGTCCTCGATTTCCACCAGCTCGCCGTTCTCGTCAAAATCCGGCAGGCGGCTGTACTTCATCTTTTTGATGGCAGGGAACACCCGCTGCTGCATGGTCAGAAAAATCTCACGCGAGTCCTTATCCTTGAACTTGCTCCACCGCATGGACTGGCCTGCCTCGCTGGCCGGGAAGATGTGCTCCATCTTCTCGCCCGCCATGCTCTCGAACTCTTCGGTGGCAAGTTCCTTTTCATCCAGCGACCGGATGAACATGAGATAGGTCAGCTGCTCAATGACGGTCAGCGGATTGGTAATGCCGCCTGCCCAGATGTCTGTCCAGATTTTGTCTACCTTATTTTTAATGGCTCCTGTTACCATGCGTTCCTCCTGAATGTTTGCCAACCGCAAACGGTTTACATCTTGAATTTTTGGTGATAATACCACAATTTTATTATAGCAGTGTACGGTTGTATTTTCAATGTAGAGTGTTTAGCGGAAGTTGATGATAGCCCAACTGCGCCAGATAACAAAGCTGTCCTCACGTTTCGGCGGCTGAATCAGTGCACAAAGTTCTTCCTGCGTGTAAACGTCCTTGATGGTTTCTTGTGCCTTTACCATCTTGATTTTGAACGGTGCTATTTCGTCCTGCTCCATGCACCAGTAAAGGAACACTTTCACCGAACGGATATAGTGGTTGACGCTGTTTGCAGTCATTCCACTATCCGTCAAGTGGATAACATACCGTTTGAATCCTGCTTCATTCACGGCTAACTGCTCATCTGACAGGAACTTCAAAAACCGTGTAATATCCATACCGATAGCCGTTCAACGTGGCTTCTGCCGTGCCAGAATACTTCTTATCGTCCAAAAAATCTTGCTTTAGATTATCAAACCGGGCTGCATTCTTCTGAATCTTCTTCATTTTTGTACCTCTGACCTCTGAAATTTTTGAAAAAATTATAGGTACAAGCTCAAAAAGCCAATATAAAACAAAAAAGACGACAAACCGTTTGTCTCAACGATTTGTCGTCCTTTTGGTGCGCTCGAGGGAACTCGAATCCCTGGCCCTCTGAT
>OGHB01001318.1_pt1 | contig 9898 bp, 6 predicted proteins | sample 1571451 | NCBI WGS metagenome assembly OGHB01 (sample SAMEA2582071, study PRJEB24529) | metagenome | biome: Human gut stool | place: China | collected 2011
GCATCCCAGGCAGCTTTTTGTTGCGGATTCATACGCTTATACATAGCGCGTCCATAACCTTCCAATCCAGTTTTTGTATGAATCTCATTTTCTTTATCCGCCATTTTCAGGTCATAGACAAGGTCCATATCCTTGAATATGTTCATCTCCTGTTCGGAAGCAGCTATACGGCCTTCATATTTATCATAGAAATTTTCCGGCAATGGAAACTTCACCTTATCAAACGCTCCCAAGTCACAAGTGTCGGGCATCCATGTACGGTGCGGGGCTTTATGATGCAACAACAGACAGAACGGTTTTTCTTTCTCCCGTTTGTTCTCCAGCCATTCCAACGCCAAGTCCGTAGTGATATTGGTGGCATACCCTTCTATCTGCACTTTCTTACCATTATCTATAAAATAAGGATTGTAATAATCACCCTGACCAATCAGAATATTCCAATAATCGAATCCCGTGGGATTAGAGGTGAGATGCCATTTACCAACAATAGCAGTCTGATAACCTGCCTTCTGCAACAGCTTAGGGAAGGTCTGCTGGCTTCCGTCAAACCGGTGCGCATTATCTATAAAACCATTCTTATGGCTATGTTTTCCCGTCAACATACACGCACGGCTAGGTCCGCTTATAGAGTTTGCCACAAAACTATTGGTAAAGACAACTCCTTCATTGCCGATACGGTCGATATTGGGTGTCTCTATAAAACGGTGATCGTAGGCACTGATAGTCTGAAATGAGTGGTCGTCACTCATTATATACAAAATATTCATAGGCTTCTCAGACGCCCCTTTACTCTGAGCAAAGGAGGGCAATGTTACCAAGGCGGCTACCCCTGACAAAAAAATGCAGTGTTTGTTGTTCATCACTATAAAATTAAGTTCGTTATGCAATAAATACATTCATTAATTAAGTTCCCCTTACTGAAAAGGAACATTTTTAATTTTCTGTATCATAATTTATGGAAAAACGTGCAGCAAAGATAAAAATAAATATCCATAAAATAAGACACTTAGCAAATAATAGAAACAGAATCTGTTTCAAAAAACTTCAAAACAGATTCTGCCTTCATCTTACCGTTAATAGCCCGGATTCTGCACCATTTGCGGGTTATTACTTACCTGATCTACCGGAATAGGCATCAAATAATTCGCCGGAGTACGGAATTCACGAATGTGACTTGTCATTTGTGTATCCTTGAAGAAGTCCTCATCTTTGGTAGCTTCCACATTTAATCCTCTCGGATATACACCAAAGTATTTTTCCCCCAACTTCCAGCGACGAAGATCCCAGAAATTATGAGTCTCCATATAAAGTTCAATCATACGTTCCTGACGTACAATCTGCATCAAACGACCATCGGGGCCTACGGAAGAATAATCTGTCAACGGCTCCTTTGCCTTCGCCCAGGCAGTCAGTACAGGGGCAATGCCGGCACGCTCACGGATTACGTTCAATTTCTTCATGCCTTCAGCCACATAACTAGCATCACCATATCCGACACAAGCTTCTGCATAATCCAGATACAACTCACCTAAACGAATGATAGGCAACGGATATCTCAAGGAAGGCACGTTGTCCGACTTACGGGCAGCCGATCCCGGATGAACCCCTTTCTTATTCAGATAACCGGTTGGAGAGTAGTTATTTCCTCTGTTCATTTTGCCACTGTTGTCTTCCTTCTTGTACTGTGTCAACCATCTTTTGCGTTGTTTACGGTCGGAACGGTCCATTTTATCCTGATAAGTAATACCTTTGGTACCGTCGGCTACTACATTCTCCGTCTGACATTCGTAAAAGCCATTATGGAAAGATATCCAGGCATAGAAACGCGGCTCACGATGATCGTTCAATTTCAAAGTTATTCCTTCTCCGCGTGTATCATCATCCAGAATAGTAGTCTGAAAACGATTTTCATAGTCATACGTCGGGTCTTGGTCAATCGGAAGACCATTTTCGGTATAGAATCGTTCTACCATTGTCAGAGACGGACCATATCCTCCTCCAAAAGAAAGATAAGGAATGGATTTATTCTGTATGCTATACATTTCTTCCAAGCGGGTATTTGCCCAAAGTACCTCCTTAGTTCCATTCTTGTCCAGGTATGTAAGACGCAGCTGTCTTTGGATAGGATCTTTCGGATACGGATAGGTGGCTGTACCAATGGCATCATCGCCAACGTAATATAATCTGTATCCGTGATCTTCTGCAAAGTTTATTGCTTCCAAAGCTGCATCGGCAGCTACTTTATATTTCTCTTTACTATATGTTTGAGACATCAATAAGGTGCCGTCATTGTTGGCAAAGTCACTGTAATATTCCGAGTTTCCATTGAATAGAGGAGAAGCAGCATAAAGCAACAATCGGGCCCTCAGCGCTTTGGCAGCTACACTAGTTGCCAGTCCGTAAGAAGATCCCATACGTTCCGTAGGCAATTTCTCCGATACGATTCTGAATTGTTCTGATACCCAGTCCACACATTCGTCATAAGGAGAACGGGCTGCCATCTTGTCATAAGGTGTATTCATATCCGGTAATTCTTTTACCAAGATGATAGGACCATAATGCTGCATCAATACCGAATGATAATAAGCAATCAGAAAATCCGCCTGATTGGCGAAATCATTAATCTTATCATCACTCAATCCCGGAACGGACGCAATATTCTTCTTCAACAGATAACATTGCCGTATACCTTTATACATATTACTGTATGTCGCATCCACATTGCCGATATTTCCTGAAGTATATCCTCCCTGAAAATATAGTTTAATAGGTTCTCCGTTGAAACAGCTTACTATTTCATCTCCTGCATATCCGATAAAAGTATGCGAGTTCTGATAAGCAGGCATAAAGGAATAACAGGAATACAGATAGTTCAATGCAGCTTGTTCCGAAGCAAATGCATCTTCTTCATTGGCTGTTTCATTCGGCACAATATCCAGATAATCACATGAGCCCAAGAGACAGCCGGCAAATACGAACGATAACAAAATATTATATATCTTTTTCATTTTATTCAAATTAGCGGTTATTATTAATAGTCATCTGAAAACCAAAGTTGAAAACACGTTGCGTAGGATATTTCAAACCATTACCTCCTCCTTGTTCCGGGTCCCAGTGCTTGAATGGCGAGAAAGTCGCCAGGTTCATGCCACTGACATAGAAACGCATATTCTTGTATGTATAACCTATTTCTGCGTTCTTCAACTTGATAAATGCAGCGTTGCGCAGCCAATAGTCAGAGCGTTGAGTGTTGTTTACACTCGTGTCCCTGGTCAGACGAGGATAAGTGGCGTTGATATTCTGATTGTCGGGAGACCAACGATCGTCAGCAATCCAAGTCAGGACATTACGCAAACTGTTGTCTCCGAACGGATGAAAATCACTCATAACCAATGAAACCTTTGCAACTCCCTGGAAGAAGAAAGAGAAATCAAGATTCTTCCAGCGTATAGAAGGGCCGAAACCATATACAATCTCCGGAACGGTAGGATTCTTCGCCCATACCCAGTCAGAAATATCCACGATATCATCATCATAACCATAAAGTTTGGAGATATTCACATACTTGATATCACCGGCACTAAGATTTCCTCCGATCTGCTGGTTAGAGTTTTTCACATCATCCGGATCTTTGAAAAGACCGTCGGAAATCATAATACTAGGAATATTTGCACTCTGCCCTACTTTTGACTGGAAAGCATATTTCGGAGATTCATCGTATTTTGTAATCTCATTATGAGCATACGTAAATGTCCCTTTGAAACTGATAAACCAGTCCTTACCTATTTTCTTATTGAAATCTGCCGCAAAGTCGAAGCCTTGATTCTTCATGGCTGCCAAGTTTCCGAACACCTTTGTTCCTGCTGTTCCCAGATATTGAGGAATCGTACCTCTCTCCTGAAATATATCAGTACGGGTTTCGTGGAAATAGTCCATTGTCAGGTTCAATGAGTTAAACAACTGCAAATCCAAACCTACATTGACTTTCTTACCCACTTCCCAAGTAACCTCCAGATTACCATAACGGGAATATACAGGACCTTTATAAGTTATATCACCGTCCAGCCCGGTAGTATATCCGGTACCTGTCAGGTTGATTGTCGGCATATACACAAAACGTGCCCCACCAATATTGTCATTACCAACAAGCCCCCACGAAGCACGAATCTTCATGTTAGAGAAAACATTCTTCAAAGGTTCAAAGAACGCTTCCTCACTGATGTTATATCCCACTGCAATAGAAGGGAAGAATCCCCAACGGTGTCCTTTGGCAAAATTCTCGGAACCATTGTAACCCATATTCACTTCCGCCAGATATTTCCCGTCGTAAGCATACGAAAGACGGGCAGCAACACCTTGTTTACGTTTGGGAAGTGCAGCAATCAAGTCGCCACTGAATAATTGAGTCACCAGTTCATCCTGATTATAGATAAACATGGCATTCACATCATGCTTTCCAAATGTACGGTTGTAGTCCATGATAGCCTGGAAATAGAATCGGCGGTCGCCCGAGTTGGCAACACCCGGTTTCAAGTCCGTAGATACTTCTCCACCGCTTTCATTCTGAAGTCTGGTGACAAAAGAATACACTCCATTATCATCTACCGAGAAATCCTGTAAATGGTATTTGTTCCAACCTGCGGAAGCACTGTTAGTAGTACTTGACCAGTTCTTGAAAGAGGCCAATGCCTTAAATCTAAGTCCCTCGGTAATAAAATTCAGTTTCTGCTCAAACTCCAATGCCGCCACTACCGTGCTCCGGAAATTATCCTGATAGCCGGATGCAAGCTGTGCCACCGGATTCTGTTGCTGTCCCGGTTTCAAGCGGTCATTCACACCCCACTTGATATGTGTAGTAACACCGTCGTCAGGGAAATAGATCGGAGCTTCCACCGGACTTGTATTGATAGCTCCCGCAAACAGATCGTTCATACTGATGTTGGGTTGCTTCGTTTTTCTCAGCTGCACATTCAAGCGCAAAGAAAGACGTGAATCCTTACCCAAATATGCATTAATGTTATTCTGAAATGAATAACGCATCACATTAATGTTATTATTATAGGAGAAAAAGTCTTTGGAACGATTCTTAATCATACCTGTCTCGTGATTGACCGTGACACTTGAGAAATAATCCACTCGTTTGCCGCCTCCCCGGATATTAACATTGAAATTCTGGTTAAATGCCTGATCCTTAAAAAGCTCGTCATACCAGTTGACATTCGGATAAGCATACGGATTTAATCCAGCACGCGTTCCGGCAATTTCTTCTGCCGAATAGGGAGATTCGGTAGAGCCGCCGTTCAACAAAGATTCATTGAACAAATCCATGTAAGTGGCTCCGTCGACAAACTTCGGCTTACTTGTCGGACTTGTGATCTGTCCTTCCACACGGAAATTGATAATCGGTTTATCAATATTACGACCGGATTTAGTGGTAATAATCATAACGCCATTAGCCCCACGGGTACCGTACATTGCCGTAGCAGTAGCGTCTTTCAAAATAGAGAAGCCGTCAATGATTTCCGGGTCAAGATTATCCAAATCACCGGAGGATATTTCCACTCCGTCCAATATAATCAGCGGATTGGTTGCTCCGTTCATTGTAGAAATACCGCGAATATAAAAATCCGATCCATCCGCTCCCGGTTGTCCGGTACGCTGAACAGCAATAACACCAGCCAATCGTCCGGCAAAAGAATTGGAAAGAGAAGCCGAAGGAACCTGCAGTTCCGCCGGGCGGATTGCCTGTACGGAACCTACCATACTAGCCTTTTTTTGTCCGCTGCCATAAGCAGTGACCACCACTTCTTCCAACTGCTTTGCATCTTCCACAAGTTCTACAAGAAGTACCTTGCCGTTGACCACTTTCACTTCCTTGGTTTCATATCCGATATATGAAATGACAAGCACATCTCCGGGAGTGGCCTTAATCGTAAACTTTCCGTCCATATCGGTAATCACTCCGCTGTTCACGTCTTTTACCCGTACAGTTGCTCCTACCACCGATTCTCCGGACCTCGCATCTACTACACCTCCTACAATCTCTACTTTTTTCTGCTGTGTGCTTGCTGCCTTCTTTTCCAATTTCAAGATGATATCATCTCCCATAATTACATAACTGATACCACTTCCGGCAAATACTTCTTTCAACACATCCGAGATTTCTCCTTCACAATCCAGATTTTTACCCGGTAATGCATCAAGGTCACTCGGATTGAAGAAAAACTTAAAATTAGAACTGGATTCGATAATCTTAATGGCTTGTCTCAAAGTTATCGACTGTCCTTTTACTGTCACTCTCCCTTGCGCAGCACTCAACGTCAAAGGGAAAAATAAGATTAATAACACGATAAGCCTCAAATGCCATCGACTACACATACTTTCTTTCATGATTACAATTTAAAATTAAACAAAGTTTTTCATACACATAGATTTTGCAAAATCAATAAATTCTCTAGTTTATAATACAATATACTCAAACCGGCTCTTTCATTTTCCTTAACTTTACGCCAATTCGGGATTCATGCATTATATATTAAATACATCTAACCCATTTCTACCCCTTACTCAAATCTGCATTTTATTATTTTTTTTTCGAAAAGATGTGTTTTTGAATTATTCTTCATATCTTCGCTCTTTGAAATCCTCATTAAATCATAAGATGAATGACCAAGAAGCAATAGTATTACTAAAATCAGACAGCCACGAAGCTTTTGAGTACTTGTATAAAGTATATGGCGGACAAGTATATAATTTTAGTAAACTATATATCAATTCATCTGAAGATATTAAAGAAGTAGTACAGGAAGTGTTTGTCAAGCTATGGGAAGCACGTTCTTTTCTAAGAGAAGATGAGAACTTCAGAGGATTTTTATTTATCGTCACCCGGAATCTTATCTTTAACCGCCAGAAAAAAACATTTAATGAAAACTTCTATAAACTGTCTGTTTTAAGTGCTTACGAGCAGTCGAACATTGATTCCTACAATATAGAAGAAGAATTGCAGGCTAAAGAATTAAACAATTATATTGACAAGATTATTGAAGAACTTCCACCGAAGCAACAGGAGATATTTATTTTGAGCAGAAAAGAAAACCTAAGTCATAAAGAGATTGCCGAATTGCTGAATATCAGCGAGCGAACAGTAGAGGTTCATATAGCCAGAGCTATCCGGCACATTAAATCCCGGCTGGAATACCTGATCGCCCTCCTGGGAGTAATGGACTTACTTAATTGAAATAGGTCGGCTACCATTCTTTTATTTCTTATTTTGAGCAATACGGTTATTGCCGGCCTGCGACTTCACAATTATTCCACTTCCGTTCTTGCTACATTTAATACATTCCTTCCGCAATTTCCTTTCTTTCAGGTCAAAGATCAGATTCGGATTAAAATGTTGTCCGTTGATACGGGTTTCAAAATGCACGTGTTCGGTGGTAGCACGACCGGTACGACCGGTCAGTCCGATAGGTTGCCCGGCTTTTACGACATCACCGCTCCGAACCAGATTCTTACAGTTATGGCTATAAATGGTTTCCAGCCCGTTCGCATGACGGATTACTACCAAATTTCCGTATGCATAATAAGGTTTCGACATCCGTACCACCCCGTCAAAAGCAGCACGAATCGTATCATTAGCACAAGTCTTGATATCTGCCCCCGAATGTCCCCCACGAGTACCATAAGCAGAAATGACCTTACCACCCGGCAGAGGGAAAGCATATTCATGCTCCTTCAACGAGTCCAAATGCAAGTATATATGATTACCTTTAGCAAACAATCCGGGAGTAGCCACACGGATATGGTTTACCTCCCTGAAAGAAAAAGAGGATTTGTCTTGTGCGTTCGCAATCATCGGTAAGAATAAGACGAATAATAGTATGAGAATGTCTTTCATGTATTTTTTCGTTTTCAATCAGAATACTCCCCTGATTATTCAAAAAAGATAAGTTCGCTGCTATCTGATTCTGCATATTCGTTCAGCAATGACTGAATCATCTCAGCAGCTTCTTTCAGGCCTTTTTTTCCATTATAACCATTGACGATTGCTAAAATATGGGTAGTACCGAGATTCATTTTAGTCCGTTCGTTATCACTGGTAGGCGTACCGATACCACCCGACGCATCACGATAAACAGGCAATCCTTCGATATTCAACACACCCTTTCCGATACCTTCAAACGGTTCCCCTGCTTTGCCGATACCCAATTCAAGATATGCGCCTTGTATTTTATCCGCGTCAAAACCACCGATAGAATGTCCCGTCCGAAGAGAAACTAAGTTGATGAGATCTACCAGAGTATCAATCTGGTACAGAGGAATTCCGCGCATCAGGCGACGACGCAAAGCTTCCGCTGACGGACGGTAACGTCCGGGATCTTTACCACAACGTTTGTAGGCTTCACGGGTGGCAGCTATGACAGGCTGATGTTTGATGTCTTCTATCTGTGTAGTAGTAGTCAGTTCTTCGGTGAAAGCATTGATTTCCTTCCAAAGTCCTTCGCAGTAAGCAGTATTCTTCACTGCGGCATATACGGCTGCTCCGGCAAAGACCGGACAAGCATCTTTGATCTCCTGTGATACTTTTATTTCAAACATAACTTATTATAAACCAATCATCGGCATCCCAACAATTACAAATGCCGATTATTACTTTCTAATCATTATTCCCGACAAAATACGGCCGGAGTCAATCCCCAGTCTACGCGCAGAGAAAAAATCATCTTGATGAATATAGGTACAGATACCGGCTACTTCAATCTGCCCGGCAGGAATTCCGGCATAAAGCAATTCACTCCGGTTGGCTTCCCACAGATCAATATGGTGTTTGCCTGTCTTCCTCTTTTTTGTAGAGATAATGGACATATCAAAACCACTTTCTTTGAATGCTTCATAAACCTCATCACCTACTTCAAATGATTCGAGTGAAATACTTGGACCGATGCAGGCCACTACGTCAGCACCCCGGGTTCCGAAATTCCGGCTCATGTGTTCCATTACACTACTGACAATATGCTGCACCGTGCCTTTCCAACCGGCGTGAACGGCAGCCACCACTTGCAGCCTTCTGTCATATAGTAACACGGGTACACAATCCGCAGTCGTAACACAAACACAATATCCCGGCACATTGGTAATCAAGGCATCAATGCCTCTCAAAAGTGTTCGTCTCACTTCTAATGACTCCTTAAAGAACGATTCGTCAACGACCAGACTCGCACTACCATGCTTTTGCTCCGGAATAACTAATTCTTTAATTTGATGTCCCGTTATCTGAAATAACTTATTCTGATTACAATTCACATTGATACATGAATCCTTGGTATAAGGCGAGCAATTAAATGAGCCATATGTTCCCTCACTGACACCTCCATGACGTGTTGTAACAAAATGAGCTACTTCGGGGTATACCGTCAATGACTTATACCCCTTCAGCTCTTTATCTTTTGTGAGTGAAATCATTTTTCCTCCCAATCCTCTTCTTCGTATTCGTAATCAATGTCCTCATCGTCATCATCCGCTTCCTCCTCATATTCATAGATGATGTCTTCATCTTCACCCATGTCTTTGAGTTCCTGTTGCAGACGGGTTACATCTTTCGGACGGTGAACAATGTCTTCTATCTTGTTGCTTTCCTTATTCAGTTCCTCCCACAGAATATCTTTCAATACGGAGATTCCCAAACCGGAAACAGAAGAGATGAACACGTGCGGAACACCCGCGGGCAATGTCGGTTCTATCTCGTCCATTAGCTCCTGGTCGAGCATATCGCTCTTTGTTATAGCCAGCACACGTTGTTTATCCAGCATTTCGGGATTAAAAGTACTCAACTCATTCAGTAGGATTTCATATTCCTTGCGGATATCATCACTATCCGCAGGAACCATAAACAGCAATA
>OGHB01001324.1_pt1 | contig 9844 bp, 6 predicted proteins | sample 1571451 | NCBI WGS metagenome assembly OGHB01 (sample SAMEA2582071, study PRJEB24529) | metagenome | biome: Human gut stool | place: China | collected 2011
AAAGCCGTCCCCTTGGGGAAGGTGGCTGCGAACGTAGTGAGCAGACGGAAGGGGTCAGCGCCTGAGGGGACGAAAGCGCACACTCTGGGTGACTGCCCTTTCAGGACAGACCGCAGGACTTTATGCAGCACAGATGCACTTTTGCTGTGTAAAATCGGTTGAAGTTTGCGCTGTGATACGCTATAATAAAACATGGTTTATTATAAGCAGCTGTGGGCGTGCAGCGCGGCACAGCGGCAGGGTAGGTGGAAGAGATGGAAAAAACTGTATCGGCAGTATTGGTGGCGGCGGGCAGCTCGACCCGCATGGGTTTTGATAAGCTCAGCTTTGATCTGGGAGGCGAAACGGTGCTGCACCGCAGCATCCGCGCCTTTGCCCAGTGCCCGCAGATCACCGAGCTTGTGCTGGTGGCGGGCAAAAACCGGGAGTTTGTGGCACAGCAGGCGGCGGACTGCCCGAAGCCTGTGCAGATCGTAGCGGGCGGGACTACCCGCGCCGAAAGCGCAAAGAACGGCGTGCTGGCAGCGCACGGAGAACTGGTGGCAGTGCACGATGCCGCCCGCCCCTTTGTGAGTGCGTCGGTCATTACAGCGGCCCTGGAAGCTGCCGCCCGGTGCGGCGCAGCAGCCCCGGCGGTGCCGGTGAAGGATACCATCAAAGCCGCTGCCCGTGGCGATGGCAAAACCGTGCCCCCGGACTGCGCGGTATGCGCCACCCCGGACCGCAGCACCCTGTATGCGGTGCAGACCCCCCAGTGTTTTGACCGTGCAGTGTACCTTGCGGCGCTGGAAGAACTGGACGAGACCCGCGCCCGCCTTGTTACCGATGATTGCAGCCTGTTTGAGCTGACCGGACGCCCGGTGCAGCTGACGCAGGGCGACTATGCAAACCTGAAGATCACCACCCGGGAGGATCTGCCCCGCCCGGCACAGAGGAAGGAAACGGAAATGCGTATTGGACACGGCTATGATGTACATCGTTTGGTAGAGCAGCGCAAGCTGATCCTTGGCGGGGTGGAGATCCCCTTTGAAAAAGGCCTGCTGGGGCATTCGGATGCAGACGTGCTGACCCATGCGGTGATGGATGCTGTGCTGGGCGCTGCGGCGCTGGGGGATATCGGCCAGCATTTCCCGGACAATGACCCGGAGTACGCCGGTGCCGACAGCCTGAAGCTGGCCCGCCGCGTGGCGCAGATCCTTAAGGAGCATGGCTGGTGCATTGAGAACATCGATGCCACCCTGCTGTGCCAGCGTCCCAAGCTTGCACCCCATATCCCGGCCATGCGCGCCAATCTGGCGGCGGCTTTCGGCCTGCCGGTAGAGGCGGTAAGCGTAAAGGCCACCACGGAGGAGCATCTGGGCTTTACCGGCGAGGGGCTGGGCATTGCCGCCCACGCCGTCGCCCTGATCGAAGCTGTGTAAGGGGGCACACACGCATGACATTGAATGCGATCATCGCAAATTTTCAGACCTTTAAGATCGTTGATCTGCTGGATATTATCATCATCGCGTTTCTGATCTACCAGCTGCTGGGCATCATCAACCGCACTCGCGCCGGGCAGCTGGCCAAGGGTGCGCTGCTGGTCATGGTCGTGTATCTGGTAGCCAACACCCTGAATATGCGCACCGTTACATGGCTGCTCAACTCGCTGCTGCAAGTCGGTCTGCTTACCCTTGTGGTGCTGTTCCAGCCCGAGATCCGCCGCGCACTGGAGCGCATGGGTCAGACCGACCAGTGGGCCTCCAAGCTGTTCAACGTAAAGGGACGCTACAACGACCCCAGCTTGAAGGGCGCATGGCGCAGCGCTATTATTGCCATCTGTGATGCCGCCGAGCGCTTTTCTGAGACCAAGACCGGCGCGCTCATCGTGCTGGAGCGCCACACCAACCTTTCCGAGATCGTGCGCACCGGCACCCCGGTGAACAGCGCGGTCAATCTGGAGGTGCTGGGCACCATCTTCTACGAGGGCACTCCCCTGCATGACGGTGCTGCCATCATTGAGAACGGCCGCATCAAGGCGGCGGGCTGCGTGCTGCCTCTTTCCAACAATCTGGATCTGGGCAAGGATATGGGCACCCGCCACCGCGCCTGCCTTGGCATTGCGGAAAACTCCGACGCCATTGCCATTGTAGTCAGCGAGGAGACCGGCATCATCTCCATGGCCAAAAATGGTGTGCTGATCCGTCATTTTGATCGCCAGAGCCTGTATACCCGGCTCATCGACGAGATGATCCCCAAGGAGTCCACGGTGGAAAAGAACACCGCCGACAGCTGGGTGGAACAGGCGAAAAAGCTGTGGAACTGGATCAGCCAGAAGGGGGAGGACGAGCAGCAATGAGCAACCAGCCGAACAAGACGAATGGCGCAAAGCCTGCTGTCCGCAAAAAGAAAAATCTTCTGGATGACCGCCGCATCCGGCTGGCACTGTCCGTGCTGGGCGCCATCGTTGCGTGGATGGTGGTCACCATCATTGTCCAGCCCGGCACCACCAACACCATCTATAATGTGCCGGTGGATTATACCTACGATTCCGCCGCCTATACCTCCCGGGGCTTAAGCATCGTCAGCGCCGAGGACAAAACCGTGAACCTGAAGCTCTCCGGCGATGGCTACACCATCGGCGGGCTCAGCGCGTCGGATTTTGTGGTCTACCCGGACTGGTCCAGTGTGCGCGACAGCGGCGAAAAGACCCTGCGGCTGCTGGTGCGCGGCGCAAACGGCCTGCTCAACGGCGTGACTGTGACCATGGAGGGCAGCGACAACACGGTGGACGTGGTGTTTGACGTGGTGGAGGAAAAGACCCTGCCTGTTACTGCTACCACCAACTATCTGCGCATTGCGGACGGCTATATCCTTTACAGTACTGAGGTCTCCAAGGAGACTGTTACCCTGTCCGGCCCCAGCAGCGAACTGAGCAAGGTGGCTACCTGCACTGCCGAGGCATCCTATGACAGCGAGCTGACTGAGTCGGTCACGCTGGACACCCCCCTGCGCTTCTACACCAGCGGCGGCAAGGAGGTCAAGTTCCAGTACACCACGCTGGAAGAGAGCAACGTGGACGTGACGCTGCAAGTGTACAAGATGGCGACTCTGCCGGTGAAGGTGAATTTTATCAACGCGCCGCGCGGGTTCGATAATTCGGTGCTGAGTTATGCCCTCAGCTGCAAGCAGCTTAAGGTGGCAGGCCCGGCAGAAAAGATCGATGCGCTGTCCACCTTGTCTATCGGCACCATTGACCTTTCCACCTTCAGTCTGAACAAGGTGTATGAGATGCCCATCGAGCTGCCGACAGATATCTATCTGCTGGACAATATCTCCACGATCACGGTCAGCTTTGACTGCTCCGGGCTGGAGACCAAGACCATGAACCTGCCCTCCAGCTGTGTGCAGGTGGTCAATCTGCCCTCTACCTATCAGCTGACGGTGGAGACCGAGCGACTGATGAACGTCATCCTTTGCGGCCCCAAGGGCGCTATGGAAACTTTGACCCCCGAGCAGGTGGTCGTTGAGATCGACGCCGAGGACTTTGCCGTGGCTACCGGCCAACAGAACATTGCCTGCCGGCTGTATGTGCCCTCCAACGGCAAGATCTTTGCACTGGGCAGCTATGTGCTGCAATGCCGCATTGAAAGCAACTAAATTTAAAGGAAAACGCAACAAATGATTCTGGTTCGCAACATCCGTCTGCCCCTCTCTGCCGCAGAGCCGCAGGCATTTGAAAAGGCACTGCACACCCTGCGGGTGCCCCGCAGCAAGGTAGAGCACACCGGCGTGGCAAAGCTTTCGGTGGATGCCCGCCACGGTCAGCCCAAGCTGGTATATACCGTGGCGGTCACCCTCAAGCAGCCCGGGGAGGAGGCCGCATTTGCGGCACGCTGCCCGGACGCCGCCCTGCATCGCCGTGCAGACTTTACCCTGCACGCAGGTACCCAGCCGCTTACGCACCGCCCTGTGGTGTGCGGACTGGGCCCGGCGGGGCTGTTTGCCGCCCTGCTGCTGGCACGGCAGGGGTACCGCCCCATCGTGCTGGAGCGCGGCCCTGCGCTGGATGCCCGTGTGCAGGCGGTGGAGCACTTTTCCGCCACCGGTCAGCTAGACCCCAACGCCAACATCCAGTTCGGCGAGGGCGGCGCAGGCACTTTCTCGGATGGCAAGCTGACCACCCGCATCGGGGATGAACTGTGTGATTTTGTCACTGAGGTGTTTTTGCAGCACGGTGCCCCGGCAGAGATCGCGTGGAAGCAGAAGCCCCATGTGGGCACCGACCTGCTGCGCGGCGTCATTACCTCCATCCGCAAGGAGATCGAGTCTCTGGGCGGCGAGGTGCACTTCAACACCGCGCTCACCGGGCTGGAGCGCAAAAACGGCCAGCTGGTGGGCATCACTACTACAAGCGGCAGCTTTGCCTGCGAGGCACTGGTGTTTGCAGTGGGACACTCGGCACGGGATACCTTCAGCATGCTGATGGACAGCGGCCTTGTGCTGGAATGCAAGCCCTTCAGTGTGGGCTTCCGTGCCGAGCACCTGCAAAGCGAGATCGAAAAAAGCCTGTACCACGAGGCTGCCGGACATCCGGCGCTGCCCCGGGGCGAATACCAGCTCTCCCAGCACGTTGGCGAGAGGTGTGTGTACACCTTCTGTATGTGCCCCGGCGGTCAGGTAGTGGCTTCGGCCAGTGAGGAAGAACGTGTTGTGACCAACGGCATGAGCTACCACGCCCGCAGCGGCAAAAACGCCAATGCGGCGGTGGTGGTCAGCGTAGGCGGGGCAGATTTTGCCAACGACCCCCGCCGCGCCATCGCCTTCCAGCGGGAGCTGGAAGCAAAAGCTTACGCCGCCGGTCGTGCCGCCGGGGCTTACGCTGCCCCGGCAGAGAACGTACAAAGCTTTCTGGAAGGGCGCGGGCAGCTGCATATTGGCAGCGTACAGCCCACCTACGACCGCGGTGTGAACGCCGCAGATCTGGGCGCACTGCTGCCCGGAGAGCTGGCTGACACCCTGCGGGCGGGTCTGCGCGCCTACGAGCGCAAGATCGCGGGCTACACTGCGCCGGACGCCATCCTGACCGGCCTTGAGACCCGCACCAGCAGTCCGGTACGGCTCAAGCGGGAAGAGGACTTTATGTGCACCCAGCTGGCAGGGCTTTACCCCTGCGGCGAGGGTGCGGGATATGCGGGCGGCATTATGAGCGCCGCCGTGGATGGCCTGCGGGTGGCCCGCGCCATCATCAGCCGGTATGCACCGGCAGAAGGGTGAGAAAATTTTGATGAACGATCGTGAAAACGATAACCAGAATAACGAAGGCCGACAGGTACAGCAGGAGCTGGAAGACCAGCTGCGCGCCTTTGGTGACACCATGACTGATGCCTTTGCCCACGGTTTTGAGGGCAGGGGTATGGACATCGGTGACCGCGCCTTTGATGTGGGCAAAGCCGCTGTCCATGCAGCCAACTACGGCATCGGAGAGGCGGCAAAGGCCTTCCGACAGGGGCGCAAAAGCTACCCCTACGGGGATGCAAAGCGAACCTTCAACGAAAGTGCTGCGGATGCCGACCCCGCCGGGATGCCCGGCTGGTTCCGGCAGATTTTTGCAAAGCCGGAGCCTACCCCGGTGGAAAACATCCGTGTCAGCGCCAAAAAACGATATAGCGCAGGCTGCACCCTGCTGGCTGTGGGCATCACCTTTGCGGTGATCTTCGGGCTGGGCGGCATTGGTTGCATCGCGGCGGCGGAGGCCGTTCTGCCCGGCCTTATTACAGAGGCCATGATCGGTGACGCGGTGGCCACGGCCGCGGAGGGCATGACCTATACCATTACCCCCGGCGCTTCTATGGCTACGACGGTGCTGGAGATCACGGGCAATGTGCTGACCCTTGTCGCCTGCGGCTTTGGCGCAATGATTGCCGCCGGTGCTTCCCGGCTGTCGGCCTCCAAAAAGCTGCGCCTGCTGGCAGATGCAGCCGAAAAGCTGAACCTGCAAAAGGGGCTTTCGGTGGAGATGCTGGCAGACCTGACCCATCAGACCAAGAAAAAAACACTGAAAAAGCTGCGCAGCTACATCCATAAAGGTTGGCTGAACGCATGGCTGGACGATGAGACTGAAACGCTCTACCTGACGGCAGAGGACTACCGCGCCGCCAAGGAGAAAGCCGCCGCTGCCGCCGCGCAGCCGCAGCCGGAAAAGGCAGAAACCGGCGATGCTCCGCTCAATCTCGATACCGCCCGCCGCTTTGCTGCCGTGCTGGAAAAAGAGCAGCAGCTCATGCAGGACGCACAGGCGCGGGAAGAGCTGGCGGCGATGCACAAGACCACTACCGCCATCTGCGACTGGCTGGAGGCACACCCGGAAAGCCAGCCCAAGACCCGCCGCTTTGCGGAATATTATATCCCCACCACCCTCAAGCTGCTGCACACCTATAACGATGTGCAGGGGCAGCAGGGCGAAAACGCCGAGACCATCCGCCGGGACATCGCAGGCATCCTGCATACCTTGAATCAGGCGTACGAGAACCTGTACAACAATCTGCTTTCGGACGTAGCCATGGATATTTCTTCCGAGATCGCCGCTTTGCAGGGAATGCTGGCCAACGATGGCCTGACCGGGAGGGAATTTGAATGACCTACCGTGCTTGGGAACAAAAACCGCTGGACCGCACCGCTGTGCGGGAGCTGACCGCCGCCATTGCCGAGCAGGCAGCGGCACAGCTGGAAGAGCAGGCCATGGACGAAGTGCCGTGGTCAGACGAAAAATATAAGGCCGTGCTGGCTGCCCAGCAGAAGGAAAACGCTCTGCTGGCGGGCATCCTTGCCGCCCGTGGCATCACCGACCCCGCCGAAGCGCTGACCTTGCTGGCAGGGGAGGAAGAACTTTCCGACCCCGCCCTGCTGACCGATATGGACGCCGCTTGTCAGCGCATCTGGCAGGCCATCGACAACGGCGAGACCATCGCGGTTTTTGGCGATTACGATGTGGACGGCGTGACCGCTACTGCCCTGCTGTACCAGCACCTCAAGGGCATGGGTGCGACCGTCAAGTGTATGCTGCCCAGCCGCGAGGGGGACGGCTATGGCCTGTCCAAAAACGCCATCCAGTCCATGCACAACAAGGGCTGCACCCTCATTGTGACGGTGGATAACGGCATCTCTGCTGTGGAAGAAGCCGACTTTGCGGCTTCACTGGGCATGGATCTGATCATTACCGACCACCATCTGCCGCCGGAGACTTTGCCCAAGGCCGTGGCCGTGGTGGACCCCCGCCGGGAGGACGACCACAGCCCCTTCAAGGGTCTGTGCGGCGCGGGCGTAGCCTTTAAGCTCTGCGCTGCGCTGGACGGCTGTCCGCCGGAGGAAATGCTGGATTACTGCGGCGACCTTGCCGCCGTGGGCACCGTGGCAGACGTGATGCCGCTGGTAGGGGAGAACCGCACCCTTGTCAAGGCCGGTCTGCGGCAGCTGCAGCAGACCGACCGCCCCGGCTTTGGGGCACTTTTAGAGGAAGTCGGTCTTGCTGGCAAGCCCATCACCGCCGAGAATATCAGCTACGCCATCGCGCCCCGCATCAACGCGGCAGGCCGCATGGATAACGCAGTCACCGCTTTGCAGCTGGTGCTCTGCGAGGACCCGGACAGGGCCGAGGAGCTGGCGCACAAGCTGAACGAGATCAACGCCCACCGGCAGGAGACCGAGCAGCAGATCTTCAAAGCCGCCGAGGAATTGCTGGAACAGCAGCCCGAGCGGCTGGATGACCGCATCATGCTGCTGTGGGGACGGGACTGGCATCCCGGCGTCATTGGCATTGTGGCCTCCCGGCTGGTGGAGCGCACCGGACGCCCGGTCATCGTGGTCACCGTCGACGAGCACGGCGAGGGCAAGGGCAGCGGGCGCAGCGTGCAGGGCTTTAACCTGCACGCCTGCATCGGCTCCTGTGCCGACCTTCTGGTGCGCTACGGCGGCCACGCCATGGCGGCGGGACTTTCCGTCCGGGAAGAAAATCTACCCGAGCTGCGCCGCCGCCTGAACGACTGGGCTGCCCGGGAGTGCCCGGTGCTGCACACTCCGCCCCTTACCTGTGACGTGACCATCCATCTGGATCGTATCACGGTAGAAAGCGTGCGCCATCTGGATCAGCTGGCACCCTACGGAGCAGAGAATCCCACCCCGGTGTTCCTGCTGCAAAGCGCCGTGGTGGACGGCGTATACCCGGTATCGGAGGGGCGGCACAGCCGTCTGCGGCTGCGGCAGGGCAATAGCTGCCTGTACGCCGTCTGGTTCGGGATGCCCGCCGAGCAGCTGCCCTACGCGCTGGGCGATGTGGTGGACGCGGCACTGAACCTTTCGGTCTACGAGTCCGCCCGGGGTGCGCAGCTCTCCGGCCGCATCATCGACCTGCACCCGGCAGGGCTGGGCGCAGAGCTGGCGCGGCAGGCTGCACTGGTGCAGGCACTGCGCCGGGGCACCCCCCTGACCGAAGAACAAAAGAAACAGATCGCCCCCGCCCGCACGGATATCATTGCCGTGTACCGGGAATTGCAGTCCCGCCGCTGGCACGCCGAGGACTTGCAGCCCCTGTGCGCAAAACTGGGCGAGGAGCAGACCGGCAAAACGCTGGTGGCAGTTGCCGCTTTGGAGCAGGTGGGGCTGATCACCGCAGCGGAAAAAGGCGGGGCAAAATTCTGGGAGCTGGTGCCGACAGCAGGCAAAAAGAACCTTGCCGATGCCCCCATCCTGAAATGTCTGGAGGAACTATAAATGCCTGAGGGAAAGAAAAATACTGCACCGGTCCCGGCTCCGGTACGGGACGAGGACGGCTACTCTGCCAAGACCCATCTGCACCAGCCGGTGCAGGAGACCGCCACCGTAGCCGCTACGGCGCTGCTGGCAGATGCACCGGAGGGGGCGCTGCCCTCTGAGGTACGCCCGGAGATCGTAACGTGGGAAAAGCTGTGCGAGGCCATTCAGGCCAGCGGCAAAGCCTACAATATGGAGATGATCCAAAAAGCCTACGAGCTGGCCAGCAACGCCCACAACGGCGTGTGCCGCCGCAGCGGTGAGCCCTATATCTGCCATCCGCTGGCAGTCGCCCGGCTGGTGCTGGATCTGGGCATGGACTCCGAGAGCATCGCCGCCGCCCTGCTGCATGACGTAGTGGAGGATACCCCCACCACGCTGGACGACCTGAAAGCCGCCTTTGGCGAGGAAGTGGCACTGCTGGTGGACGGCGTGACCAAGCTGACCAAGATCCAGTTCTCCAATATTGAGGAATTGCAGGCCGAAAACCTGCGCAAGATGCTGCTGGCCATGAGCCGGGACGTGCGTGTGATGATCATCAAGCTGTGCGACCGGCTGCATAATATGCGCACCGGCGACGCTTGGCCGGAGCAGAAGCGCCGCGATAAGGCTCGTGAGACCATGGAGGTGTACGCCCCCATCGCCAACCGCCTTGGCATCCTGAACGTCAAGGAGGAACTGGAGGATCGCAGTCTGCATTATCTGGACCCCGTGGGCTACTCCGAGATCAGCCGGATGCTCAGCGAGCGCTCCGGCGAGGAGTTTTTGATCAAGGTGTCCGGCGTCATCGAGCGCCGTCTGGTGGAAAGCGGCATCGAGGGTGCCACCATCAAGCGCCGGGTCAAGAGCATCTACGGCATCTACCGCAAGACCATCATGCAGAATAAGTCCTTCGACGAGATCTACGATATCTATGCGGTCCGGGTAATTCTGGATTCTCTGGCCGAGTGCTACAGCACCCTTGGCCTCATCCACGATATGTACCACCCGCTGCCCAACCGCTTCAAGGACTATATCTCCACCCCCAAGCCCAACGGCTACCAGAGCCTGCACACCA
>OGHB01001330.1_pt1 | contig 9821 bp, 9 predicted proteins | sample 1571451 | NCBI WGS metagenome assembly OGHB01 (sample SAMEA2582071, study PRJEB24529) | metagenome | biome: Human gut stool | place: China | collected 2011
GCGAAGTCTGTGACGGCAAGCGTTACAACAGGGAAACGCTGGAGGTTAAGTACAAGGGCAAGAACATTTACGATGTACTGGATATGACGGTGGAAGAAGCCGTTACCTTCTTTGACAATGTGCCGAGTATCCGCCGTAAAATCGAAACACTCAATGATGTCGGACTGTCTTATGTCAAACTGGGACAGCCGTCTACAGAGCTTTCCGGCGGTGAAGCACAGCGTATCAAGCTGGCAACGGAGCTTTCAAAGCGAAGCACGGGAAAGACAATTTATATTTTGGACGAGCCGACAACGGGACTGCATTTTGCCGATGTGCATAAGCTGGTTGACATTTTGCATAAGCTGACGGAAGGCGGCAATACAGTGGTGGTAATCGAGCATAATCTCGATGTGATTAAGACGGCTGATTATATCATTGATATGGGACCGGAAGGCGGCGACCGCGGCGGCACAGTGATTGCCAAGGGTACACCGGAGGAAGTTGCAAAGGTCAAGAAGTCCTATACCGGGCAGTATGTGAAAAAGTATCTGGAGACGGAGTAGTTCGGGAATGAAAAGTAGTGTGGCGATACAGCCGATTGAGAAAGAGTGGAAAGACAGATGATTCGCGGAGTAATATTTGATATGGACGGTGTGATGATTGATTCGGAGCGCCAGTCTAACGAAGGGTGGCTTTGGGCGGCAGAACAGCTTGGCGTTGAAATGCCGATGTGGCTGATTGACAGCTTTAAGGGCGCACCCAACACATTGAGCTGTCAGTTTTTTGACAATTATTACCATGGCAAAATTGACTATTGGGAAGCACGAAAACTTAGAACGGAGCATATTTATAAAATTCGGGAAAAAGAAGGGCTGCCGATAAAAAAGGGACTGTTTGAATTGTTGGATTATATCCGTGAAAACGGAATAAAGTGTGCAGTTGCAACGTCTACCCGCAGGGAAAGTGCTGAAAAGACCCTGCATACGATTGGTGCATGGGAATATCTGGACAATGTGGTTTATGGGGACAGCGTGGAACACGGCAAACCCGAACCGGATATTTTTCTGGCGGCGGCAGGTAGAATTGGTGTGCCGCCACAGGAGTGTATTGTCATTGAAGACAGCATTAACGGCATTAAGGCGGGACATGCCGCAGGCATGAAAGTCGTGCATGTGCCGGATACGATTCAGATTGATGATACAATTCGTGCGCTGACTTACTGCGTGTGTGAGCATTTAGGCGAGGTGCCGGACGTGATTGAAAAATTAAATGCGCAGGTGTAGATTTGCCGGGAGTTGACAAAGAGGATTACAAAATGACTTTTTAAAAATCAGATTTTAAAAGAGAAGTAAAACAGGCAGAATAAGGCAGAATTGGCGGTTGCCAAGTATGGATTTGTTTTGTATAATGAAATAATACAATGAGCAGCAAAAGTAAAAGTTTCTGTTAATTAGGAAATGATTGCGCAATAAGAAGGAGGAAAACAGTGAACAGCGAATTAGTGTTGGTTCTTGATTTTGGCGGTCAGTACAATCAGTTGATTGCAAGACGTGTCAGAGAATGTAATGTATATGCAGAAGTGATTCCATACACAACAAGTCTGGAAGACATTAAAGCTAAAAATCCAAAGGGTATTATTTTTACCGGTGGTCCAAACAGTGTTTATAAGGAGGATTCACCGTCTTATGATAAATCAATTTTTGAAATTGGTGTGCCGATTCTCGGAATCTGTTACGGTTCACAGCTTATGGCATATAAGCTGGGTGGAGAAGTTGCGACAGCACCGGTCAGCGAGTACGGAAAGACAGATGTTGAAGTAGATACGTCTTCCCTGCTTTTTGAAGGAGTGTCTGCAACGACAACAACATGGATGAGCCATACGGATTATATCGCAAAAGCACCGCAGGGTTTTAAGATTACAGGCCACACAGGCAACTGTCCTGTTGCGGCTATGGAAAATGCAGAAAAGAAGTTATATGCGGTACAGTTCCATCCGGAAGTAATGCATTCCGTAGAAGGTCAGAAGATGTTGCACAATTTCTTATTTAATGTATGTAAATGTACCGGTGACTGGAAAATGGATTCTTTCGTGGAAACAACGATTGCACAGATTCGTGAAAAAGTCGGTGACGGTAAAGTACTTTGTGCATTATCAGGCGGTGTGGATTCATCTGTTGCGGCCGTTATGCTTGCAAAAGCAGTCGGCAAGCAGCTGACCTGCGTATTCGTAGACCACGGTCTGCTACGTAAAAATGAAGGTGATGAAGTAGAAGCTGTATTCGGACCGGATGGTCCATATGACCTGAATTTTATCAGAGTCAATGCACAGGAACGTTTCTACAGCAAACTTGCAGGAGTTACAGAACCGGAAGCAAAAAGAAAGATTATCGGAGAAGAATTTATCCGTGTATTTGAAGAAGAAGCAAAGAAAATCGGTGCTGTCGATTATCTTGTACAGGGAACGATTTATCCGGATGTCATTGAATCCGGTCTTGGAAAATCTGCAACGATTAAGTCCCATCATAATGTAGGCGGACTTCCTGATTATGTAGATTTCAAGGAAATCATCGAACCGCTTCGTATGCTGTTTAAGGACGAAGTAAGAAAAGCCGGACTGGAGTTAGGAATCCCGGAATATCTGGTTTACCGCCAGCCGTTTCCGGGACCGGGACTTGGTATCCGTATTATCGGAGAAGTAACGGCAGATAAGGTTCGTATCGTTCAGGATGCGGATTACATTTACCGTGAAGAAATCGCTAAGGCAGGAGTAGAAGGTCTTGGACAGTATTTCGCCGCCCTGACGAATATGCGCAGTGTCGGTGTTATGGGCGATGAGCGTACTTATGATTATGCCGTTGCACTCCGTGCCGTATGCACAGCCGATTTCATGACTGCCGACTGCGCCCAGATTCCATGGGACGTTTTAAGCACAGTTGCAAACAGAATTGTCAACGAAGTCAAAGGGGTAAACAGAGTGCTGTACGACTGCACAAGCAAACCGCCGGCTACGATTGAGTTTGAATAAATCGAGTTGCTTAAAAAAGCCAGTGTTTATGCGGGTTTCAGCGATTTCGATTAGTCTTTTGATAACAAATTGATAACAGTCATAGCAAGTGCCATTATTCTTGTTATCCAGTGGTTTATGGGTAACGGAACAATTAACAGGTGGCTTGCAGACTAAAGTTCGGAGCTTGGCTCTGAACAAATTCCATATTATAAACTAAGCCCTTAGCTGTGGTTAATAACCATAGTTAAGGGCTTTTTTGTCGTTGCCAAAGCATCTGTAGGGAGCTGCCAGTGGCAGGTCCTGTAGGTGCTTATTTATCTTTCAAGTGGTCTTTGAATGCTTCCACGAGAGCGTCACTTAATTCCTGTGATGGAACTTTTGCCCAACGCTGTGTGGTGTCGAACTCTGGATAATGGTAACGCCAGTTATCGTATTCTTCTCTGTTGATTTCTTCGGAAGATAGCTTGTCTGCCTGTTCTTTCCAAGCATACAGCATTTTGAGGAGTTCATATGCTTCTCTGCCTTTGTCCTTGTTGACCTTTAAGCATACCTCTCCGTCTGCTTCACTGACAGTAAGACCGTAAATATCTTCAAGGGTAAACAGAGTGTGCATAAGACCGATATAGCTGTCTATGTCAGGAACATCAAGAGCCTGTGGAGAAACATCAAGCACCTGTGCCAATGCATTTGTAAGGTCTGCTTTCGGTTTGCGTGTACCAGTTTCGTACTGTGCCAAACGCACATCAGCACTCTTTTCTGGAAAACCGATTGCTGTACCGAGATACTTTTGTGTCATACCACGCATTAGTCTGAAAAAATGTATTCTTTCGCTGATAGCCATAATGATACGCTCCTTTTATATTTAGTGAAATAAGTATAGCAGAAATGTTTAGTGGAAGTCAAGAAAAACCGAAACAAAAATGTTTAATATTTTCTTTGCAACCACTTGACAATAGCAAATATGTTTAGTAAAATAAATTACGAATTAAACAAATATGCTTAATGCGACAACTGAATGACCGTCCGAAAAGCCAAACCGCCAAGACCTCGTCGGAGCAAGTTCCGTATCGTTCGCTTGTGTGCAAGCACAAAAGCTCATTCGCTGCACTGCTCCTCCTCTTCCCCAAAAGTCTCCGACTTTTCGGGAACCCCTATACGAGCGAGCGCCTGATGTACTGCGGTGCATTGGGACAGCACAGCGCCTGCCGACAAGCAGGAGTGCCTGTTGGAACTTTAACACGGAGAAAGCGGCAAGCAAAAAATTATTTTAAGAAAGGAAGAAAAAGGATATGGAAAACAGATTTATCCGAGCCGAAGATGTGGCTCAGGAACTAAACGTATCAAAACCTTATGCATATAAACTCATCAGACAATTAAATGAGGAATTGAAAGCAAAGGGCTTTATTACGATTGCAGGGCGTGTAAATCGCCAGTATTTTTACGAAAGGCTCTACGGAGCAGGAAAGGGGGAAATGTAAATGCCGGTATTTAAGAATGAAGATAACGGTACTTGGTATGTGATGGCAAGGTATGTGAACTGGAAAGGGGAACGCAAGCAGAAATGCAAGCGTGGCTTTGCTACCAAACGAGAAGCACAGGAATGGGAAAGAATGTTCAAATTGCAGACTTCTTCAGACCTTGATATGAGTTTTGAAGCCTTTACGGAGCTTTATATCAATGATGTGAAGAACCGTTTGAAGGAAAACACGTGGCTTACCAAAGAGCATATCATACGCACAAAGATACTTCCGTATTTCGGGAAACTGAAAATCAGCGAGATTTCCACAAAGGAGATTATTACTTGGCAGAATGAAATGCTTGCCTATCGTGATGAGAAGAAAAAGCCTTATTCACAGACGTATCTGAAAACGCTGCACAATCAGTTGTCCGCCATTTTCAATCACGCTGTCCGCTACTATGAACTGCGTTCCAATCCTGCGGCAAAGGTGGGAAATATGGGACGTGAGGAACACAAGGAAATGCTGTTCTGGACAAAGGAAGAATACAAGAAATTCTCTTTTGAGATGATGGACAAGCCTGTTTCCTTTTATGCGTTTGAAATGCTTTACTGGTGCGGTATCCGAGAGGGCGAGCTGTTAGCTTTGACTCCGGCAGATTTCAACTTTGATAAGGAAACAGTCACAATCAATAAATCCTATCAGCGTTTGAAAGGGCAGGATGTGATTACTTCTCCGAAAACGAAAAAGAGCAACCGCACGATTAAAATGCCGAAGTTTCTGTGTGAGGAAATGAAAGAATATCTCGGTATGCTTTACGGATTGAAGAAGAAAGACCGTATCTTTACGGTGACGAAAAGCTATCTTCATCACGAGATGGACAGAGGGGCAAAGGCGGCAGGCGTGAAGCGTATCCGCATTCACGATCTCCGTCACAGCCACATTTCACTCTTGATTGATATGGGCTTTTCTGCGGTGGCGATTGCTGACCGAGTTGGTCACGAAAGTATTGATATTACTTATCAGTACGCACACCTCTTTCCGTCAAAGCAGATTGAGATGGCAGAAAAATTAGATGATTTAGGGAAAGGAGATTTTGAAAATGTCAGCTAAGAACAGAGATAACAAAAATCGTTGGAGGAATATCACAGTAGGGTTTCGAGTATCGCCCGAAGAAAACGAACTCATTAACAGAGCTGTAGCTCTATCAGGATTGCCAAAACAGGAGTATTGTTACCGCCGTTGCTTAAATCAGGATGTGGTGGTACAGGGCAATCCGAGAGTGTATAAGGCGTTGAAAACGGAATTTGCCACAGTCCTTGCGGAACTGAAAAGGATTGAAGCAGGAAAAGGTGTGGATGATGAACTGCTGAGTGTAATAGAACTGATTTCCATTATTCTCGGCGGTTTGAAAGGAGAGGATGCGAATGGAGAATAAAAAAGAAATGACTATTCCAAATGTATCTGCGGCAACAGATGCGGAACAGTCACTTTCCAAATGTACTGACAATAGTATAGTCAATCAGGATACGGATTTCAAGGGGTACGAGCAATCTTTTGAAGAAATGCAAAGGGAAATACTCAGACAGTTAGACCCTTCCTATCTGAAAACAGTATCAATGACAACGCTGTATGATACGGTGTTTGAGGTTCAGACACCACTTATCGACGGTCTGCTCCAAAGGGGAACTTACCTTTTCGTAGGTTCCCCGAAAGTGGGAAAGAGCTTTATGATGGCACAGCTTGCCTATCATATCAGCACAGGCACACCGCTTTGGGAGTATAAGGTGCGTAAGGCAACGGTGCTTTATTTTGCCCTTGAAGATGATTACCCACGTTTGCAGAAGCGATTGTTTCAGATGTTCGGTGCAAAGGAGACAGGCAATCTGTATTTCGCAACGGAATGTAAAACGGTCAATGGCGGACTGGAAGAACAGATAAGAGGGTTTATGAGGGAACACCCAGACACAGGCTTGATTATCATAGACACCTTAAAGCGTGTGCGTGAAGCAGGCGGAGCAGATTACAGCTACGCAAGTGATTATGATGTTGTGGCAAGGCTGAAAGCGTTGGCAGACAGTTACAAGGTTTCAATGCTTATTGTTCATCATACACGCAAACAAAAATCGGAAGATATATTCGATATGATTTCAGGCACGAATGGTCTGATGGGTGCGGCAGACGGTGCATTTGTTCTCAGTAAGGACAAGCGTACTTCCAACAATGCCACACTTGATGTTGCTGGCAGAGACCAGCAGGATATGAAAATCCATCTTGTAAGGGACAGCGAGCGATTGGTGTGGAACTTTGCAAAATCGGAAACGGAGATGTGGAAAGAACCGCCCGAACCTCTGCTTGAGAAGATAGCGGATACGCTCTTTTCGGAAAGTGACAGATGGGAAGGAACTGCTTCGGAACTTTGCGAAAGGCTTGCGGTGGATATAAAGCCGAATGTACTTTCTTTAAGGCTCAGTATCAACGCAAGCAGGCTGTTTCGTGATTACGGTATCCGTTATCAGAACAGCCGCACACACGACGGAAGAAAGGTTTCACTTTGGAAAGAAACCGAGCAGACGGCGTGACAAACGGTGTCAAAGGTGTCAATGTTTTTGAGAGCAGCACGCTGTGAAAAACATTGTCACCATCGTCACACTTTGACACCGGATAAAGTTTAGGGGAGTGTGCAGAGAGTGCCTTTTCAAAGGCGGCTCTTTGGTCTCGCCTGCTGGCTCGGTCGGTTCGCAGGCGTGTGTGCCACCGGCACACGCTCACCCCTCGGAGAGCCTTCGGAGAACGCAAAACCTGTTTACAGGTCGCATTTTTGATGGGTGTACCCGTCAAAAGTGCTTTTGCGTTACTTTTGACAAAAGTAACAAAACCTGAGAATGTTGAAATTTACAGATGGGAGATGAAAAAATGCAGAGAACGATAAGTGCAATGGTCGGTAAAGGCTCGGTCAATCACAATAGCCGAAAGTTCCGAGCAGAAAATGTAGACGGAACTCGTACTCATCTCAATATCGACTACTGCAATGAAAATATAAAGACAGTTTATCACGAATTGTTTGATGAAGCATTGGAAAGATACAATGCCAAGCAGATAAGGTCAGACCGAAAGATAAAAGATTATTATGAAAAAATCCGAAGTTCCAAGCAGGAAAAACCGTTCCACGAAATCATTTTACAGGTGGGCGGTAAGGGAAATATGAACGCCGATACGGAAAACGGAGAACTGGCAAAGCAGATTTTAGATGAATACTATCAGGGTTTTCAGGAGCGAAATCCACAGCTTCGGGTGTTCTCGGCTCATCTGCATATGGATGAAGCTACACCACATCTGCACATAGATTTTGTACCTTTTACCACAGGCAGCAAGCGTGGACTTGATACAAGAGTGTCACTAAAGCAGGCTCTTGCAACGCAAGGTTTTAAGGGCGGCAGTCGTGGCGATACGGAGTGGTCGCAATGGATACAGTCCGAAAAAGAACAGCTTGCGGCGGTGATGGAACGTTATGGGATTGAGTGGGAACATTTAGGCACACACGAAAAACATCTTTCTGTTTTGGATTATAAAAAGCAGGAAAGAGAAAAAGAAGTGGCGGCATTAGGTGCGAAAATCGAGCAGAAACAGATTGAATTTGATGTGTTGTCGGAACGAGTATTGAACTATGATAAGGCAAAAGACGAGCTGTCAAATCTTGAAATAGAGCTTGATACTGCACCGAAATATCAGTTGCCAGAACCAGAGAAATTTATGACTGCAAAGGCATATAAAACCAAAATGGCAGAGCCGGTTGTAAGGAAATTGAAGCAACTTGTCAAAACGGTGCTTGCCCGCTGCTTTGAGGGGTGGGACAACTATCATAGGCTGAATACAGCGAATGCACAGTTATACCGCACCAATCAGCGTTTGGAGAAAGTCAATGAAAGATTGACCGAAGAAAACAAAATCCTAAAAGCAGAAAATAAAGATTACAGCCTGCTCCGTAAGGTTTTTGGTCGCAAACAGATAGATGATTTGTTGGAGCAGGCAAGAACAGTTAAAGGTCGCAAGCGTGATAATACACGATCACGATAGACAAAAATCACAGGAGGAAAAGGAAAATGACAAAGACAATTTTTGAAGAAATGGGCGGAACTTATAGACAGGTGGGTGATTATTTATTGCCGAACATCACAGTACCAGCCGAAGAAGAAATAGAGCCGATTGGTTTATGGGGGAAACGACATGCAAGGCATTTAAAGGAACACTATAAAGTGTTATATATGAACCTGCTGACAAGCGGAAAGCTGCATAGTTATCTTGCAGAAGTCGATAAGCAAGCAGAGGATATGTTTCTTCGACTGGTAAAGGAATATGCCGACAGACAAGATGTGACGGAACAATTAAAGAAAGATAATCCCTACGAATGGATTGGAAGAATGAATAATATTCAGGCTTGTGTGAGGGAAGTTGTAGGAACGGAGTTGATTTACACATAAGCGTTTTACGGTATGGTGCTCCTGCGTTTGCTGGAGTGCTGTGGTTGAAGTTGTAAAGAACCTCGTTGGATTCGGGGTTAGGATCATGTTTCGTTCTATTGGTCATTGCTACCCTGTTTTCATAGCCTAGAATTCGATTGATGAGTATTGTATGGTTTAAAGGTATCCATCTTTCAGGTCCGTCAGAGAAGCCTCCGGAAACAAGAAAAGGGCGGGGAGCCATAAGTGCATGAATTTCATGTAAATCATGCCCATTTTTACGTAACTGCGAATAAATTCCTTTTGCTTTAGTATATCCGTTTTTGTTCCAGGTATCTTTCCAGGGCGGAGGGTAATAGCCAAGATACCAAGGTTCCCAATAGTTGATGTAGCCCCCTTTTGTCTCATCAAAGACAATACCTGGGTCACTCCAAGCTGCACATGCAAATTTGTCATAGAGGCAAGATGCAAACATTGCCCATTTCCCTCCATATGAATGTCCGACAATGCCAATTTTAGTAGAGTCTACATCAGGAACTTTGGCTAATGCTTCCCATGCATTGGCAGCTGCATAGGCTAATGCTGATAGAGGTTGTAGAGAAGCATTATTGATCGTCGGATAATATATGGAGTATGTTTTTTCTTTCGTTGTTTGGGTTGTTCCTAATGACAGGGTGATAAATCCTCTTTTAGTAAGTTGATAAGCGAAGTCACGATTAGGTTTTCCACCGATTCCAATGGCAGTTTCAGGTTCATAAAAAACAGAAATAATAGCAGGCTTCTTCCCTCTCTTATCAGGGATTAGTAAATACCCTTCTGTTTGTTCATTAGGAACCCAATAGAAGCGGACACGATATTGATAGAAGTTCTCACGTTTAAGCGTATCTAATATTTCAAATTTTTGATTTTTAATTA
>OGHB01001331.1_pt1 | contig 9806 bp, 10 predicted proteins | sample 1571451 | NCBI WGS metagenome assembly OGHB01 (sample SAMEA2582071, study PRJEB24529) | metagenome | biome: Human gut stool | place: China | collected 2011
CCGGAGCGTCCGCAGACGCTCCGGTATTCCGAAATTATAAATATTTTTTCCTTAGTTTATGCGCAGAGCAACGCGGAGCGCATTTTAAATCATCCCGCGCAGCAAGGAAGCTGCGGTCTGTTTTATCCCTTCAGCGGTACAAAGCCCACAAGGTCCTTGACGACCTCGCCGCCGATGATCAGACCGGCCACCGAGGGTACAAAGGCGTTGGAGCCCGGCACGGTGCGCCGTGCGGTGCACTTGCGCTGGGTGCCCGGGGGACAGATGCAGTGATTCTTGCAGCTGATGGAGTCGTCCTCGATGGGGGTCATGGCAGGCTCCTTGGAATAGACCACCTTCAGGTGCTTGATCTTGCGCTTGCGGCACTCGGTACGCATCACCTTGGCCAGCGGGCAGACCGAGGTCTTGTAGATATCAGTCACCTCAAAGCGGGTGGGGTCCATCTTGTTACCTGCGCCCATGGAGCAGATGATGGGGGTGCCCGCCTCCTTGCACTTCATCACCAGCGCCAGCTTGCCGGTAACGGTGTCGATGGCGTCCACCACATAGTCGTACTGGGTAAAATCGAAATCGTCCTGCGTCTCCGGGCCAAAGAAGCACCGGTGGGTGGTCACCTTGATGTTGGGGTCGATATCGTGGATGCGCTGTTCTGCCACATCCACCTTATACTGCCCTACCGTGCTGCGGGTGGCGATGATCTGACGGTTGAGGTTGGTCAGGCAGACCTTATCGTCATCGATCAGATCCAGTGCGCCCACGCCGCTGCGTGCCAGCGCCTCCACCGTGTAGCCGCCCACGCCGCCGATACCAAACACTGCCACCCGGGCGTGGTGCAGCTTTTCCATAGCCTCTGCACCCAGCAGCAGCTGTGTGCGGGAATACTGATCCTGCATTTTGTTCTCCTTACTTTTCTACGCGGGTGATGGTGCCGCCGCCCAGCACCACATCACCCTGATACAGCACGGCAGCCTGTCCCGGGGTGGGGGCACGCTGAGGCTGGTCGAATTCCAGCCGGAAGCCGTTTTCTGCGGGGTAGACGGTGGCCTGCTGCTCGGCCTGATGATACCGGGTGCGGGCAGTGACCCGCAGCGGCCCGGTCAGCGCCGGAATGGCGATCCAGTTCACATCCTCTGCGTAAACAATGCGGTCGAACAGCTCGCTTTCCGGCCCGACGGTAACGGTATTGGCCTGCATATCCTTGCCGCAGACGTACACCGGTGCGCCCAGCGCAAGGCCAAGCCCCTTGCGCTGCCCCAGCGTGTAGCGCACTGCGCCGCTGTGGGTGCCCACCACCTTGCCGCTCCGATCCAGAAAATCCCCGGCAGGGTAGTGCTTGCCGGTAAACTGCTCCATAAAGCGGGCATAGTCGCCGTCCGGCACAAAGCAGATATCCTGACTGTCGTGCTTTTGGGCGTTGATAAAGCTGTGCTCCTGCGCGATCTTTCGCACCTCGGTCTTGTGCAGCGCACCCAGCGGCAAGCGGATATGTGCCAGCTGCTCCTGCGTGAGGTTATACAGCACATAGCTCTGATCCTTGCCCTCGTCCAAGCCCTTTTTCAGCAGCCAGCGGCCGGTTTCTGCGTCCTGCTCCACCCGGGCGTAGTGGCCGGTGACCACATACTCCATGCCGTGTGCCTCCGCCCAGTCCAGCAGGTGGCGGAATTTCATATATTTATTGCAGTCGATGCAGGGGTTCGGGGTGCCGCCCGCCTCGTAGACACGGATAAATTTTTCAATGATCTGTGCCCGGAAATCGGCGGTGAAATCCAGCACCTGATACGGCATATCCAGTGCAAAGGCCACCTCGGCGGCGTCCTCGATATCCTTTTCCGAACAGCAGGTCTGGTAGCCGGACTGTCCCAGCGTTTCGTTGTGGGTAAGCCGCATGGTGATGCCGGTGCAGTCGTAGCCTGCCTGCTGCATCAGGCAGGCCGCCACCGAGCTGTCCACGCCGCCGCTCATGGCAATGAGGGCGCGGGGACGGTTTGCAGGGTTCTGAGTGGTCATAGGTTCTCCTTTTATGGGTTCAACATACTAAAGCAGTAGTATAATACTACCGCAGCATAAACCGCTTGTCAAGACGCTATAATTTTCTGCGCTGCAGCCAGCAGCGCCGGTTTTTCGTTGGGATATTCTGCGCGTATCACGCCGTCCAGCAGCGCTTCCAGCACCCGGCGCATCGCAGGCCCTGCCGGGATGCCCGCCGCCATCAGGTCGCGTCCGTTCACCGCCAGCTGGCTCACCCGGCAGCATACGCCCTCGGCATCCAGCTGCCGCGCCCGCTGCGCCGCAAGGGCGCAAGCCGAGGCAGCTTGCGGGTGCAGCGCCGCGCACAGCGCACACAGCCGCTCCACGGTGCGCAGCCCGTACCGCCCTAAAAGCTGCCGAATGTGGATATCACCGGGGTGTGCAGAAGCTTTCTCCTCGGACACGAGTCGGGCCATTCCATCGCCCGCCCTACTGCCTGCGGCAGCAGGGTCCCACCCCAGCGGACGGTCCTCGGAGAAACTTCTGCGCACGCCCTCCCCTGCCGTTTCCCGCACTAATACTGCGGTCTCCTCGATGCAGGCGTTGGCGCAGCGCAGCCGCTTGAGCACCCGGCGGGTATCGGTCTCGCCCAGCGCACCCAGCAGCGCCGCCCAGCGCACCGGCAGGTTTTCCTCTCCCGCCGGGCAGGCATCCACCACCGGCTTTGCGGCGGTCAGGCTTTCCGGGGTCAGCTCTGGCAGCACCACCGCCAGCACGGCGGGTTCCAGATACGCCCCCGGCTGCGGGGCAGCCAGCAGCTTTGCCAGTTCCTCCTGAATGCGCTCGGCAGAGATGCAGTCCAAATGCGGTGCCAGCTGCCGCGCCGCCCGGGCTGTGGCTGCATCCAGCGCAAAGCCGAACCTTGCGGCAAAGCGGTACAGCCGCAGGATGCGCAGCGCGTCCTCGGTAAACCGCTGCTGCGGCTCGCCCACCGCCCGCAGCAGACCGTTTTGCAGGTCTTTTTGCCCGCCAAAGGGGTCTACCAGCCCCTCGGCTGCATTATACGCCATAGCGTTGATGGTAAAATCCCGCCGGGCAAGATCCTCCCGCACGTCCGGTACGAACTGCACCGCGTCCGGGTGACGTCCATCGGTATAGCTGCCCTCGGTGCGGAAGGTGGTGGTCTCGTACAGCTGCCCGCCGTATTTGATGGTGACCGTACCGTGCTGCAAACCGGTGGGGATGCACTGCTCTGTCCCGAACAGTTCCATTACCTGTTGCGGCAGGGCACTGGTGCACAGGTCCCAGTCGTGGGCGGTGCGCCCCAAAAGGCTGTCCCGCACGCAGCCGCCTACGGCATAGGCTGCGTAGCCCGCCGCGTGCAGGGCGTCCAGCAGGGCAGCTGCCCCGGGGTCAAGTGTCAGCTTCATTCCTCGTTCTCCTCGTAATGCAGGGTGATGCGTTTGCCGTCAAAGCCGCATTCTGCCGCCGGGAAGATGCTTTGCGCCTGTGCAAGCTGCTCCTCCGGGTCGGTGACCATGGGGGAATAGTGCACCAGCCACAGCCGCTTTGCCCCGGCTTTTGCCGCCAGCGCTGCGCTTTGGCCAAAGGTGCTGTGCCCCCACTGCGCGGCCTGTTCCTGCTGCTCCGGCAGGGCATAGGTGGCATCGCAGAGCAGCAGGTCTGCCCCCTGCGCCGCCTGTTCCAGCGCCGGGCAGGGCGCACTGTCGCCGGAAAAGACGAACCGCAGCCCCTTGCGGGGTGCGCCCAGCACCTCGGCGGGCTGCACCATACGCTCTGCCAGCGGGACAGCCTGTCCCCGCTGCAAAAGCCGCCACTGGGTCACCGGTACGCCCAGCGCCCGCGCCTTTTCCGGGTCGAACCTGCCCGCCCGGGGCAAGTCCAGCCGGTAGCCCAGACTGCGCACTCGGTGCTTTGTTGCCACCGGCAGCAGCGTTGCCCCGGCGGGCCATCCATCCGAAAGAGCATCCAGCGCCACAGGCTGCCCGGCGCGGCAGACCAGCGGTTTTACCGCGTAGGGCAGCGGCCCGGTCAGGGCATACACCGCCCGCCAGACCTCCAAAAGCCCCTCCGGCCCCAGCAGCACCAGCGGACGGGTGCGCCCCTGCGCCCCAAGGGTCTGCAAAAGCCCGGGCAGACCAAAGATATGATCCCCGTGGTAGTGGGTCAGACAGATGGCATCCGCGCGCATCAGGTTCACCCCGGCGCGGCGGGCAGCGGTCTGGGTGCCCTCGCCGCAGTCCAGCAGCAGGCTGTGCCCGCCGCACTCCGCCACTGCGGCGGTCAGGGCGCGCTCCGGCAGCGGCATGGTGGCAGCCGTGCCCAGCAGTGTAATGGTCAGCATAAGCAGTTCCTCCGTGGTTCTTCCCTGTTATCTTACCACAAACCCCGCTTGTGCACAATTCTTTCTGCTGCGGCATAAGCTGGGCAAAACCTTGAAAAAGGAGGGCACAGCCTATGCAGCGTGACCGCAGGAAACGCTATTCCCCCGCCCGGCATCCGGTGCTTTTGCGCAGGGTGCTTTTGGTGCTGTGCATTCTGGCGGTGCTGTGGCTGGGGTACAGCTGCATGATGCCGCAGCTGCTTTTTTCCGCCCGGGGCACCATGATTTTTGTGCCGGACCCGCCGCTGCGGGGGTAGCGGGACGATTGGGAATGCCCTCCGCGTTGCTCTGGGCATATTCAGCGGAAGAATTATTTAAAATTCGCAATTCTGGAAAATCTGCGGATTTTCCAGAATTGCCTTTTCACGGGAGGGGCGTAAAGGCGAGCCTGCAAAAATACCAGACGCAAAAACAGGGCTGCCGCACATTGCTTTGTGCAGCAGCCCTGTTTTCCAACTTATATACTTTCCAGTACCTTTTTCCCGGTCAGCGGGTCGGGGATGCCCAGCAGCGCCAGGATAATGGCCATGCGGATATACACACCGTTATGCACCTGATCGAAATAAGCGGCGCGGGGGTCGTTGTCCACGTCCGGCTTGATCTCGTCGATGCGGGGGAGCGGATGCAGCACCGGCATGGTGGGCGGTGCCAGCTGCAACAGCTTTTCGTCCAGCTCATAGCAGCCTTTCAACCGCAGGTAGTCCTCTTCGTTGAAAAAGCGCTCTTTCTGGATGCGGGTCATGTACAGCACGTCCAGACCGGGCAGTTCAGCTTCAAGGTCGGCGGTCTCCTTGTAGTTCTGATGCAGCGGGGTCAGGGTCTCGTCCTTGACGTACTGCGGGATGCGCAGCTCCTCCGGCGAGATGAACACGAACCGGTTGCCCTCGAACTGGCTCAGCGCGGCGGTGAGGGAGTGCACCGTCCGGCCGAACTTGAGGTCGCCGCAGAAGCCGATGGTCAAATGATCCAGCCGCCCCTTGCGCTGGCGGATGGTCATCAGGTCGATCATGGTCTGGGAGGGGTGGGCGTGGCCGCCATCGCCTGCATTGATGACCGGCACCCGCGCATACATGGACGCCCGCAGCGGTGCGCCCTCCTTGGGGTGGCGCATGGCAATGACGTCTGCATAGTTGCTTACCACACGGGCAGTATCGGCCACCGTTTCGCCCTTGCTGGCGCTGGAAAGCTGCGCCCCGGCAAAGCCCAGCGTCTTGCCGCCCAGCCGCAGCATGGCGGACTCAAAGGAAAGGCGGGTGCGGGTGCTGGGCTCGTAGAACAAAGTGGCAAGAATGCGGCCGTCGCACAGGTGGGCGTAGGGCGCAGGGTCAGCCTCCATCCGGTCGGCAAGGTCGAGCAGTGCCAGCTGCTCGGCCAGAGAAAAGCTGCCGGGCTCAATAAAATGTCTCACAGCCATTCTCCCTTCAGCACAAACTTTTCGCGCTCCGCGCCGGTGGAAACGAACTGGATCTCGTGCCCCAGCTGCTTTTCAAGGAACTCCACATAGGCCTTGGCTTCCTTGGGCAGCTCTGCCCAGCTGCGGCAGCCGGAGATATCCTTGTTCCAGCCGGGCAGCAGCGTGACCACCGGCTGCACACGGTCAAGGTCGGACAGGGTGTCGAAGCGGGGGACTTCCACGCCGTCCAGCTTGTAACCGGTGATGACCGGGATCTGCTTCATGCTGCTCAGCACGTCCAGCTTGGTCAGTGCGATCTTATCCGCGCCCTGACATTGCAGGCCATAGCGGCTGGCAACGCAGTCAAAAGGACCCACCCGGCGGGGACGTCCGGTGGCTGCGCCGTACTCGCCGCCGGCCTTGCGCAGCTTTTCGTTCCACGCCTCGTCCATTGCGTTCTCTGCCGCAAAGGGGCCAGCGCCCACACAGGTGGAGTAGGCTTTCAGCACGCCCACCACATGGTCCAGCTTGCAGTTCGGGATGCCCGCACCCAGCGGCGCATAGGCTGCCAGCGTGTTAGAACTGGAAGTGAACGGGAAGATGCCGTAGTCGATATCCCGCATTGCGCCCAGCTGCGCTTCCAGCACGATGCGCTTGCCGCTGTCGTGCGCCTGCTGCAAGAAAGCGCCCACATCACAGATGAAGGGCGCGAAGTACGCCGCCTGCTGCCTGCACCAGTTCAGCAGGGCATCGTAGCTCATGGGCTCCTGATGATAGCAGCCCGCCAGCTCCATGTTTTTGGCGTCCAGGATCATATGCAGACGATTCTGGGTGCGCTCCTCGTCCAGATGCAAAAGGTCGCCCAGACGCAGGGTCTTTTTGCGGTACTTGTCGCTGTAAGCGTAAGCAATGCCGCGCCGGGTAGAGCCGAACGCGCCGCCCTTTTTGGCAAGGCGGTCCTCTTCCAGCCCATCCTGTACCTTGTGCCACGGCATGGAGATGGTAGCCTTATCGGAGAGTTTCAGGTTCTCCGGCTCCACCTTCACGCCGCGCGCTTCAATGGCCTCCATCTCCCCGGCCAGATGCTCGAGGTCGATCACCATACCGGTGCCCAGCACGCAGGTCACCTCCGGGTGCAGGATACCGGAGGGCAGCAGGTTCAGGATGAACTTGCCCTTCTCGGTCACAACGGTATGACCGGCATTGTTGCCGCCCTGATAGCGCGCAACGATATCGGCATTTTCGGCCAGCAGGTCGATGACGCGGCCCTTGCCCTCATCGCCCCAGTTGATTCCAGTAACAGCGGTCAGCATAAACTTCATTTACCTTCTTTTTCATTCTTGTTTCCTGTTCGCAGTGTTTATTATACGAGCGTGCAGAGAATATGTAAAAAGTATCCTGTGTATAGCAGCAATATGTTTTTTACATTGCAGAGACTGCTGCCCGCATCCGGCACAGCCAAGCCGTAAAAAGCGCTTGCAATTCCGGCGCGCCGTGCTATGATACAAGAAGAGCATAAAGCCGCTTCTGCCGCTGGCCGCGCCGGAAGCCCGACAGGAAAGAGGGCCGCACTCATGTATGTGGACTGGGAATACTACAAAATCTTTTACTATGTGGCAAAGTATCAGAACTTTACCCGCGCGGCGCGGGTGCTGGGCAATAATCAGCCCAACATCACCCACGCCATGAACCGGCTGGAAAGCCAGCTGAACTGCGTGCTGTTCATCCGCTCCAACCGGGGCGTCACCTTAACGCCGGAGGGAGAGCTGCTGTATTCCCGTATTGCCTCGGCGGCGGTGCAGATACAGGATGCAGAGGAAGAACTGAGCGCTACCGCCACGCTGGAGCACGGTGCCATCAGCATCAGCACCACCGAGACCGCTTTGAACATCTACCTGTCGGAAAAGCTGCGCGCTTTCCACACCGAGTACCCGGGCATCCGGCTGCGCATCTCCAACCACTCCACTCCGCAGGCGGTGCAGGCGGTACGCAACGGCGAGGTGGATTTTGCCATCGTGACCACCCCCGCAGAGGTGGAAAACGGGCTAAAAATGGTAGAGCTGATGCCCTTTTATGAGGTGCTTGTGGGCGGAAAGACCTTTACGGCACTGGCCAGCCAGACCCTGACCCTGAAGGAACTGGCCGGTTATCCCCTGATCTGCCTGAACGAAGAGAGCATGACCCGCAGCTTTTACCGGCAGTTCTTTCTGGAACATGACGCGGTGCTGAAACCTGACACCGAGGCCGCCACCACCGACCAGATGCTCACGCTGGTCAAAAGCGAGTTGGGACTGGCCTTTATGCCAGAGCCCATGGCAGCACCCCTGCTGGCCAGCGGAGAGCTGGTGCAGCTGCATTTGCAGGAGATCATCCCCTCCCGCTCCATCTGCCTTGTGTACGACCATCACCGGCCGCTGAACACCGCTGCCCGGAAATTCCAGCAGCTGCTGACCAAGGCCGGGGCTAGGGGCACCGAACGCAAATAAACCAAACAGCAAGGGGCTGCTGCACATCAATGGTGCAGCAGCCCCTTTTCTGTCATTTCCGGGTGCTCTGTTTCAGCTCCCGCTGCTGTTCCTGCAGCTCCTGCTTCAGGGTGCGGTCGATCTCCCGGGTCTCCTGCCGGATGGCGGTCAGATCTTTTTCGATGACCGGGTTCTCTTCCAGTTCCTCCCGGATGAACATCAGCGCAAAGCTGACCAGCAAAAAGCAGCAGGAGATCCAGATGGCTCTGCCGCCCAACTGCGCCGCGCTCTTGCTGCCCAGCCCTGCCCCCAACGCGAACAGGAATATGATGCCGAAGTACCGCACCATCCTATCCTTTGCGTGGGGCTCATGGGACTTGCGCCAGATGCAAAAGGCCTCCACGCCGCTGCGCAGGTCGCCGATGCACATGGTACTGGCAAAGGCGTAGCCGTTCACCTTGCGGAAGGCCTGCACCTGCATGGCGCAGGAAAAAGAAACGATGGCGTTGGCCAGCAGGTTCTGCGATTGCGGCAGAAAGCCCACCGCGAACAGCAGCAGCACCTCGCCCAGCACCACCAGCTGCCGCCAGTGCAGCCGCTGCATCGCCTGAAAGTGCTCCCGCATTTTTTCCGCAGCCAGAACCCCCAGCGCAAAGGCGCACAACGGCACCAGATAGTGCAGCACCTTGTCCCACCGGCCATCCATGATATTGGCGCTCAGCAGCACGATATTGCCGGTCTGGGCATTGGCAAACACCTTGCCACGGAACAGATAGGTGTAGGCATCCTGCAAGCCGCCGGACAGCGAAAGGAACACCGCCGTAAGAAAGGACTCGGACATTTGCCCGTGATGCTTTGTTTTCATACTTGTACCCTCTTTTCGGGCTCTATTATAATACATTTTGCAGCAGTTTCTGATATTATTTTTACATACCGGCTATGTTTTCCGCCCCAAAAGGCGCAAAAAGCGCGGGTGCCCTTCCCTATTTCAGCGTAATCTGTTAGAATAGGGATAGAAAATCTCGTACACAGGGAGGAGTTTTTAGTATGAAGATCGCAATTCCTTATGAAAACGGTCAGGTATTCCAGCACTTCGGCCACTCTGCGCAGTTCAAGCTGTACACCGCTGAGGAGGGCCGCATCACCGGTGCCGAGGTGGTCTCCACCGACGGGCAGGGGCACGGCGCACTGGTGGGCTTTCTGGTGCGCAACGGCGTGAACGTGCTGCTGTGCGGCGGCATTGGCGGCGGGGCACAGATGGCGCTGGCACAGGCCGGTATCCGGCTGTGCGGTGGCATTACCGGCGATGCCGACAGTGCTGCGGCGGCTTATCTTGCCGGCACACTGGTCTTTGACCCCAACGCCCGCTGCACCCACCACGACCACGAGGAGGGTCACAGCTGCGGCTCTCACGCCTGCCACGCCGACAAGGGCGGCTGCGCCGGCAATTGCCATTAAGAGCCGTTCCGCTTTCCGGGCGGGACGATTTTGAATGCCCTCCGCTTGCGCTCTGGGCATAAGCTAAGGAAAAAATATTTATAATTTCGGAATACCGGAGCGTCTGCGGACGCTCCGG
>OGHB01001339.1_pt1 | contig 9781 bp, 6 predicted proteins | sample 1571451 | NCBI WGS metagenome assembly OGHB01 (sample SAMEA2582071, study PRJEB24529) | metagenome | biome: Human gut stool | place: China | collected 2011
AGCTGGGCGCGCAGATTCTGGACTGCGCCGCAGCGGCACTGGCTCCCGGCGGGCAACAAAATAAACAAGCTTGTTGGTGACGTTGAAAGAACAGGCAATTATTCAAAGTTTTTGGATACAATAATAAAAGATACAGCAGGGCTGATAGAGTATTTTCCAGTGGAAGATACTCTTATTGTGCTGGATGAACCGAACAGGCTTAAGGAATGTAATGAGCTTACTCTTTATGAATATGGCGAGAGTATGAAAAACAGGCTTGCGGCAGGTTATGTGCTTCCGAGCCAGACGAATAAGATAAAAACGCTTAACGAGATAATATCAGATATGAAGCATAATAAGAAGCTTATACTTACAACGCTTGATTATAAGCCGGAGGGTTTTGATGTTGATTACAGGATGCACGTTGAGGCGCGAAGCATAAGTTCCTATAACAACAGCTTTGAGTATCTCACCAAAGACCTTATAAAATATAAGAAGAGCGGTTATACAACAGTGCTTGTGTGCAGCTCAAGAACAAGGGCACAGCGAATAGTCGATGACCTTGGAAAGCTGGATATACCTGCATTTTATAGTGAGGACTTTAGTAAGGATTACGAAAAAGGACTTATTATAGTTACTTATGGAAGTCTTCATAAGGGCTTTGAATATCCGGTGCTTTCTTTCGTGGTTATTGCTGAAAATGATATATTTACGTCAAAACGTATCAAAAAGCTCAAGAAGAAAAAGCATGACGGCAAAAATATAGCAAGCTTTAATGAGCTTAATATAGGCGATTATGTGGTTCATGAAAATCATGGACTTGGCGTATACAAGGGAATTGAGAAAATAAAAGTAGACGGAGTTGAGAAGGACTATATTAAGATAACTTATGCTGACAACGGCAATCTGTATGTGCTCGCAACGCAGCTTGACAGGCTTCAGAAGTATGCTGACCAGGATGTTGAGAAGAAGCCGAAACTTAATAATCTTGGCGGTAAGGAGTGGAGTAAGACAAAGGCAAAGGTTCACGGAGCGGTTGAGGTTGTTGCAAAGGAGCTTGTAAGGCTGTATGCGATAAGGCAGAAGGCAGAGGGTTACAAGTTCTCAAAGGCTACGGAAAGACAGAAGTTGCAATAAGAGCGGCATTTAAGGCGATACAGGACGGAAAGCAGGTGGCATATCTTGTGCCGACAACAGTACTTGCAAGCCAGCATTACTCTACATTTGAGGAGAGAATGAAGGGATTCCCTGTAAATGTGGGGCAGCTTTCAAGCTTCAGGACATCGGCGCAGAACAAAAAGACGATAGAAGAACTTAAGTCGGGGATGATTGATGTTGTTATCGGGACACACAGAATACTCTCCAAAGATGTCAAGTTCAAGGACTTAGGACTTCTTATAATAGATGAGGAGCAGCGTTTTGGCGTTACGCATAAGGAAAAGATAAAGGAACTAAAGAATAACATAGATGTTCTTACACTCAGTGCAACACCTATTCCGCGAACACTTCATATGAGCCTTGTAGGAATAAGAGATATGAGTGTGCTTGAAGAGCCTCCGGTTGACAGGCACCCTATACAGACATTTGTTACAGAGCACAATGACGAGATGATTCGAGAGGCAATAACAAGAGAACTTGCAAGAAATGGACAGGTGTATTATGTATACAATAAAGTACGTAATATAGAGGAGCGTGCAGAATATATACAGAACCTTGTTCCGGATGCAGTTGTTTCCTATGCTCACGGACAGATGGACAAAAGGCAGCTTGAAAGGATTATGTATGAATTCGTCAACGGTGAGATAGATGTGCTTGTGTCAACTACTATTATAGAAACGGGTATGGATATTCCTAACTGTAACACAATGATTATAGAAAATGCTGACCAGTTCGGATTGTCACAACTTTACCAGTTAAGGGGAAGAGTTGGAAGAAGCACAAGGACATCGTATGCATTCCTTATGTATAAGAGGGATAAGATGATATCTGAGGTGGCTGAAAAGAGGCTGAGCGCCATAAAGGAATTCTCAGACCTTGGCTCAGGCTTTAAGATAGCTATGAAAGACCTTGAGATACGTGGTGCAGGTAATGTGCTTGGAAAGAGCCAGCACGGACATATGGCAGCGGTCGGTTATGACTTATACTGCAAAATGCTTAATCAGGCGGTTAATGACCTTAAGGGCATTAAAAATGAATATGACTTTGAAACTACTGTCGATATGGAAGTGGATGCGTATATTCCTGCAACTTATATAAAAAGCGAATACCAGAAGCTTGACATATATAAAAGAATTGCAGCGCTTGAAACGAGGGAGGAGCTGTCAGATATGCGTGATGAGCTTGCCGACAGATATGGAAGCATACCATCAAGTGCCGCTAATCTTCTTATGATAGCGCTCATCAAAACAAAAGCGCATAAGATAGGCATTATGGATATTAAAGGTGCAACAAAGCATAATCCTTCAGGCGGTGTGTCCAACTGGAGAACAGTTATGACGATATACCCAAAGGCAGATATCAATTCAGATAATATACCACAGCTTGTTGATACATTTGGAGGAGCACTTGAATTCAAGCTTAAGAGCACGCCGGAATTCGTATGGACAGTTACTAAGAGGAAGTTCTCAAGCGCAAGGGAGTATCTTGACGGGATGCTTGATATGATGGATATTATGGAGGACGCACTGGGCATGTAAGTGTGAAGATTTGTATACAGATAAATATACTTAATATGGCTAATCTTGTTTTGTAATGACAGCAGATTATAAGTTTTAGGGAGATATGTCTGCTTTTTATACAGGCTGCTGTATGGATGGAATAGCACATTTTATTAAGGTAGGAATAATGAACAAAGATAGATAACAAAAATAATTAATGAAAAAGTCTTTACAAATGTTTTATAAGTGTTATAATTAAGAACAGTTTAACGCTTTAAAGTGTAACGCTTTAAAGCACGTTTGCAAAACACAGGAAAGATGAGGTAATCAGATTATGGAACAGAAAGGCGAGTTAGTATCATTCAGACCGGATATCAAGGTCGTAGACTGTACATTAAGAGATGGAGGTCTTGTCAATAATTTTGAATTTAGTGAGGACTTTGTGCGCGACCTTTATAAGGCAAATGTGGCAGCAGGTGTTGACTATATGGAATTTGGCTATAAGGCATCTAAGGAAGTCTTTAATGTAAATGATTATGGCAAGTGGAAGTTCTGCGATGAGAAGGATATCAGGGAGATAGTTGGTGATAACGATACTGACTTAAAGATTTCTGTTATGGCAGACGTTGGAAGAACTGACTTTAAGAAGGATATTATCCCTAAGTCAGAAAGTGTTATTGATATGGTAAGAGTTGCTACATATATTAATACTATTCCGGCAGCTATTGAGATGATTAATTACTGTGCAGATATGGGCTATGAGGTAACTATCAATATTATGGCTATATCTACAGCAAGTGAGAATGAGTTAGACCTTGCATTAGAGCTTCTTGCAGCACAGAGCAAGGCAAGTGTAATATACCTTGTTGACAGCTATGGTTCACTTTACCCAGAGCAGATAAGAAGACTTGCAGATAAGTACCTTAAGGTAGCTGAAAAGTATGGAAAGAGCGTAGGTATCCACGCACATAACAACCAGCAGCTTGCATTTGCCAATACAATAGAGGCATGTACAATCGGTGTAAGTTATCTTGATGTTACTATGAGTGGTATGGGAAGAGGAGCCGGTAACTGTTATTCAGAGCTTCTTATGGGCTTCTTAAGAAACCCTAAGTACAAAATATCACCAGTGCTTAAGTTTGTTGAAAATCATATGGTTCCACTTAAGAAGGCTGGAGTTGTATGGGGCTGCGATGTACAGTATATGATTACTGGAAATGCAAACCAGCACCCAAGAACAGCTATCGCATTTACAGCCGAAGGAAGAACCGACTACGACAACTTCTACACCCAGATTACAAGCTATGAATGATCGCGAAGGCAATGAGCCGTGCCAGCAAAAAAATAGCGGAAAAGACTGTGCTTGCACGAGGCTTTTCCGCTGATTTTTTGCTGATAGGGCGAACGCACGCGTGTTCAGGGATGTTTCGCATCCCTGAACCGGCACGGCAGACATAGTGGATATATTTATAATTAATATAAAACATTATTATGAGGTAGTCGGCAGAATACATTATCTGTATTGTCCAAAAGCAGTTAAAAAGCCTTCGCCCGCATAAATACATAAAAAATATATACATATAAAGATTAGATAGACAAAATTTATTGACTTATAGAAAATGTGGGTATAAAATATCCGTAATTTAATTAATCGATGGGATTCATTATAGTGAACACAAAAGAATGTGTTATGCCAAGGGGTTAGAGGTCTGGTGTATATGATGATTGTACTGTATATTAATTATGCAGGATAGGATTATCTGCAGCAGTTATTATGGAAAGCTCCTGACAGTAGGTGAGTAAACTGTCGAACACGAAAGGAAGTAGGATTATGGCAAAGAAAGATATTGATTGGTCTAATTTAGGATTTGGCTATGTAAAGACTGATAAGAGATTCGTAGCTAATTATAAGGATGGAGCTTGGGATAACGGTGTTATCACAGATGATGATAAAGTAGTTATCAGTGAATGTGCTGGTGTATTACAGTATTCACAGTCATGTTTTGAAGGTATGAAGGCCTACACAACAGAGAATGGTCACACAGTTATATTCAGACCAGATATGAACGCAAGCAGAATGGCAGATTCATGTAGAAGACTTGAGATGCCTGTATTCCCAGAAGATAAGTTTGTAGAAGCTATTGCTGAAACAGTAAGAGCTAACGAAGACTGGGTACCACCTTATGGTTCAGGTGCATCACTTTATATCCGTCCATATATGTTCGGAAGCAATCCAGTTATCGGTGTTAAGCCTGCTGATGAATATCAGTTCAGAGTATTTACAACACCTGTTGGACCATACTTCAAGGGCGGCGCTAAGCCACTTACAATCAAGGTTTCAGACTTCGATAGAGCAGCACCACACGGAACAGGTCATATCAAGGCTGGTCTTAACTATGCAATGAGCCTTCACGCTATTGTTACAGCTCACGCAGAAGGATACGCTGAAAATATGTATCTTGACCCAGCTACAAGAACTAAGGTTGAAGAAACAGGTGGAGCTAACTTCCTCTTTGTTACAAAGGACGGAAAGGTTGTAACACCTAAGTCAGACAGTATCTTACCTTCTATCACAAGACGTTCATTAGTACATGTTGCTAAGGAATACCTTGGACTTGAAGTAGAAGAAAGAGAAGTTCTCTTTGATGAAGTTAAGGACTTTGCTGAATGTGGTCTTTGCGGTACAGCAGCAGTTATCTCTCCAGTAGGAAAGATTGTTGACCACGGCAAGGAAATCTGCTTACCAAGCGGTATGGACGAGATGGGACCTGTAACTAAGAAGTTATATGAAACACTCACAGGTATCCAGATGGGCAGAATCGAAGCTCCTAAGGGATGGATTTACACAGTAGACTAATATTGCTGATGGTTAGCAGGTAGGTTAGAAGCTTAGCTAACTGGTTTATAGATGTTTATTACAGCTGATAATGTAATTATTATATTCGGTCAGAATGTTAAAAGTACGTTCTGACCGAATTTTTGTGTTAACTACAGATACCAGATTAAAAATATTTTATCCGATATAATTACAGGTATCCGATAAAAAAATACTCTATCTCACTCTATATAGATGGATAAAAAGATAAAAAAGACAAAAAGACAAAAAAGATAAAAGAGTTCTGTTAAAAGGATTAAGATTAATAAAAATAAAAAATAATTACAGGATAATGGAGTTACATATGTTATTTAGTGGTAAAGATTTAAGGAAGCTTATAATTCCGCTTATGTTTGAACAGCTGCTTGCTGTTCTTGTAGGACTTGTGGATACACTTATGGTATCCCAGTCAGGAGAAGCGGCAGTTGCAGGAGTTGCACTTGTTGATAATATCAACAGGCTTATCATACAGGTTATGGCAGCGCTTGCGACAGGTGGCGCTGTTGTTTGCAGCCAGTATATAGGTAAAGGCAGGGATGATGAATCAAGAAAGTCAGGAGCACAGCTTGAGACCGTTTTGTTAATATTTTCAGTTATAATGACTGCATTTTCAGTTTCATTTACAAGACCACTGCTTAAGATGATATTCGGAACAGTTGAAGAGTCAGTTATGGACTGCGCAGTGCTGTACTTTATGATAACAGCGCTTTCGTATCCATTCTTAGGAATGTATAATGCGGGTGCGGCGATATTCAGAAGTGTAGGCAACAGTAAGGTAAGCATGAATATAAGCATACTTATGAATGTGATTAATGTAGCTGGAAATGCGTTGTTTGTATTCGTATTTAAGTGGAGTGTAGCGGGTGTTGCGCTTTCTACTGCGCTCAGCCGTGTGGCAGCAGGTATCGTTATGTCAGTGCTTGTGTGTGGTAAGACGAACCCAGTGAGAATAGACCATGTAAAGTACTTTGTTCCCGACTGGAACTATATAAAGAAGATTCTTACAATAGGTATTCCATCCGGCATTGAAAATGGTATGTTCCAGATAGGCAAGCTTATGGTTGTAAGTATGGTCGCTACATTTGGAACAGCATCAACAGCAGCCAATTCAGTAGGTTATACAGTTATTGATTTTGCCAATATTCCTGCAGCTTCTATGGGACTTGCCCTTATAACGGTTGTAGGACAGTGCATAGGCGCAGGTGAGAAGGAACAGGCAAAAATGTATACAAAAAAGGTGCTGTGGTGGTCTTATATTGGTGACTGGGCGTGCAATATCCCACTGTTTTTTATGGCAGGCTTTATAGCATCTTGGTTTCATCTGTCAGCAGAGGCAACACAGATTACAGTTACTATATTAAGATGTTTTAATGTGGTTTCACTTTTTATATGGCCACTTTCATTTACATTATCCAATCCTTTAAGGGCTTCGGGCGATGTGAAGTATACTATGACGGTCAGCATTATATCTATGTGGCTTTTCCGTGTCGGCAGCAGTTATATATTCGGAGTCGTGCTTGGACTTGGCGTGCTTGGTGTATGGATTGGAATGTTTGTGGACTGGGCTGCGAGGTCAGCGTGCTTTGTTATAAGATTTATAAGTGGAAAATGGCTTGAGAGAGGGTCACTGGCGTAGATTGTTATAGAAATAAATGTATTTTATAAATAAGCGGTTGCAATATTAAAATATATATGATATTCTATGAGTATAGTATACTAATAGAATTAATACAAAGGCAGTACGAATTGCAAAAGGTACTTATAAAGCATTTGCAGATATATAATAGAAAGAATGTCATACAGTCAGAGAAGTAAAGCGTTCTTTGATTGTATGACAGTATATATACATTTGTGTAATATAAGAGATGGCAGTTGTGTTTAATGCCTGTATTCTAAATTCTAAGCTGAATTCAGCATCAAAGATATTTCCCAAAACAATAAAATAATTAAATAAGGAACAATATTGATAATAAGTATGTATTATGCAGAAAGGCGTAAAATGGCTTATAATAAGAACAGCAGGACTTATGATGATGTTATTGTAAAAGAGTTCTGGAGGGATAATGACAGATTTGCAGACCTTTTTAATGCAGTTTTGTTTAAAGGAAAGTGTGTTATAAAGGCAGATGAATTGCAGGAAATGGATACAGATGTATCAGGAACAATTAAAGTTAAAGATTATAAGGAAACTCTAAAAAGAGCAAGAGATGTTGTCAAAAAATATTACAATGGTATAGAATTTAATATATTAGGACTTGAGATGCAGGAAAGAGTACATCTTGCAATGCCGTTAAGAACAATGGTATATGATGCACTTGGATATATTAAAGAGTATAATCAGATAAGGCAGAAGAATGTGGAGTCAGGCTATAAGGGAAGTGACAAAGAAGAATTCCTGTCGGGGCTTAAGTATTCGGACAGATTTCATCCTATAATAACGATAGTATTTTATTATGGAGAGAAAAAATGGAACGGACCAACAAGCCTTAGCGATATGATGGTTGATATGCCGGCAGAGATTAAGGAAATGTTTAACGATTACCACATTAATCTCATACAAGCAGGTGACCAGAAGACATATAACTTTAATAATGACGATGTAAAGGCATTGTTTGATATTATATACAGCATCTACAATAAAGATTTTGAGTATTTGGCGCAAAAATATGCCAATAAATCATTATCTGTTGATTTTATTGATATGATAGGCAGGATTACAGGAACAAAAAATCTTATAATAACATCGGACGATGTAAGGAAAGGTAAGGTGGTTAAAGTGGAAATGTGGAGTGCGATGAAAGAATTCAGGGAAGGTGGACGACTTGAAGGCAAAGACCAGGCGATGTTAGAGAGTATAAAGGCACTTATGAGAAAGCTGAACCAGTCAGAGGAGGAAGCTATGGATACACTTGATATAGGCGAGGAGGATAGGGAAAGGTATCATAAGATGCTTAATGCCTAAAGTGAATAAAAGATATTGAGATATTTATATATAAGTGAGATACTTAACGTAAAGTTTCATTTAAGATTAAAAATGGTATTTAATGAAGCTGAAAAAGAGGAAGGTATTTCTACAGCAGATATGAATACAACAGCTGATTATATGATGTTAATAATATTAGCAGTTATAGGAATGACTGGAGCAGTTGTATCTGCAAATAAAAAATCTTATAAGACAAAATAGCTTCTGGTTTTTGCGATAAGTTGGTTTAAAAGTCGAAAGTTATATTATGTAAGCATAAATGACTTTTCGACTTTTACTCCGTACATCATATAATTATAAAATTAAATATGTTATTATAAAAGCTCTTAAATTACGGTGTACCGGTATACAACAAAAATTTAAGAGCTTTTTAATATTATTTTCATCAGTTTTGTACAAATTATCCAAAATAAAACTAGCGATACCGCCGAAAATGTGGAAAATACCCAAATAATCATTGATTTTTGTGGACAAAAATGAGATACTAAACATAAAGTTCGGTTGAGGTGACTTCGCCGGATACAACGGGTATACCGTAATATATTAGGAGGTAAGTTATGAAGAGACAGACAAAACGCAGAATAATGGCGTTAGTTATGGCTGCTTTGATGGTAGTTGGATTGATTCCTACAGGATTCACAGCAATAACAGCAAAGGCTAGTGCTGGAAAGAAATATTCTTTTGAAGCATCAAGTCTGGAAGCGGCTTCGGCAGGCAAGTTTAAAGATAGCGAAACTGTCAAGGCAGGAACAGATGATTATTTTACACTTTATATGAGTGCAAAAACTAAGATTGATTCAAGTTCAAAGACATGGGATGATGGATATAAGTCAGAACAGCGAGTTAATTTTGGCGGAAAAGCTGATTTAGGAAATATGAAGAATCTTATATCTTTTAAGACAGATGGTGCCGCTAAAGTTAAAGTATGGTGGGCTGAAGGTGGAGATGATAACCGAGAAGTTGTAATCTATAATGCATCTGGAGCTGAAGTTGCAAAGACACAGGCAAAGGCAGCTAAGAATGCGACTGTATGCTCAGAACTTGATATTGCTGAGGCAGGAACATACTATCTTGGTGGAGATATTAATAACAATTATTTTTTCAGAGTTGATGTTGAAGAGGCTGCTGCAAATGTAGAGCCAGTTGTCAATGAATATGATTTAGAAGCAACAAGTCTGGAAGCAGCTGCAGCAGGTAAGTTTAAAGATGGTGAAACTGTTACAGCAGGAACAGATAATTATTTTACACTTTATATGAGTGCAAAAACAAAAATCGATTCAAGTTCAA
>OGHB01001347.1_pt1 | contig 9712 bp, 7 predicted proteins | sample 1571451 | NCBI WGS metagenome assembly OGHB01 (sample SAMEA2582071, study PRJEB24529) | metagenome | biome: Human gut stool | place: China | collected 2011
TACATTTGCTATAGCAGTATTATGGGTCCTATCAATTTTGAAAAAGCGAAAAAGGAAAGAGAGCAGGCTGTCATTGCCCGTTTGATCGACATCCGTAAAGCACAACAGGAATACCGTTCGCTTCATCACGGAATGTACACAGAACATTTTGACACACTGATTGATTTCGTTAAAAATCAAAAATTACCTTTCGTTATGAAAGTTGGTCAGCTGACAGACGACCAATTGGAAAGCGGCTTGACTGAGAAGAAAGCAATGGCAATCATCAACAAAGCTAAAAAAACAGGCAAGTATGATGAAGTTAAGAAAAACGGACTTGAAAACTTTAAGCGTGACACCATGTGGGTAGCTGTAATGGACACCATCTATCCAAAAGGTTTCAATGCAGATTCAATGAAGTACATTCCTTATGGCAACGGTGCTATCTTTGAAATGAATGTTAAAAACGACACAGCTAAATCAGGTGCTCCTGTATACTTGTTTGAAGTGAAAGCTCCATATGAAACTTACTTGGGCGGACTTGACAGACAAGAAATTATCAATTTGAAAGACCTTAATGAAAAACTGGGCAGATACTCAGGTTTGATGGTAGGTTCTATTGACAATCCTAACAATGGTGCTGGTAACTGGGAATAATTTTCTTTTTCTATCTACAATCCGATTAACGACAATTCGCAGTCGCTGTTCGAAAAAGAGGTAGACACCTCTCTGTCTCTGACAGCCAATCTTAAAAACGTTTTCCACGAATCGGACTTTTTAAGCTACTCCTACAAACGGGTGAACATCATGATAGCCAGCAAACGCTTTACCATGATACCATTGGAACTGTTTGAGGAAGAACAGGCAGAGCTTTTATTCTATCACAATCATCAGAAACGGGAGAATGAAATAGTGATGTACAATATTCTGAAAAAGAATAATGTAGTCGTAATCTTCGGCATAGACAAAAGCACCTATACATTCTTAAATGAACAATATCCCGAAGCCCGCTTCTACTCTCAGTCTACCCCGCTCATCGAGTATTTTTCTATCAAAAGCAGACTGGGGAATAGTAAGAAAATGTATGCTTCAGTACGCAAAGATGCCATTGACATTTACTGTTTCGAACGGGGGCAGCTACTTTTGGCCAACTCTTTCGAGTGCATGCAAACCGAAGATCGTATCTACTATCTATTATATGTCTGGAAGCAACTGGAATTTAATCAGGAACGGGATGAACTACATCTGACAGGCACTCTGTCGGACAAAGAGACATTGATGAACGAACTGAAAAAATTCATTCTGCAGGTATTCATTATGAATCCTGCCAACAATATTGACATGCAAGCCTTATTAACATGCGAGTAATCAGCGGTATTTATAAACGAAGAAGATTTGATGTGCCCCGAACCTTTAAAGCACGTCCTACGACAGATTTTGCCAAAGAGAATCTGTTTAATGTACTCAACAATTATATTGATTTCGAGGAAGGAGTCACTGCACTCGATTTGTTTGCCGGAACAGGCAGTATCAGTATCGAACTGGTATCCAGAGGCTGCGACCGCGTTATCAGTGTTGAGAAGGAGCCGGCTCACTATTCATTCATCTGCAAGATTATGAAGGAAGTGCAGACTGACAAATGTCTGCCGATACGCGGAGATGTATTCAAGTTTATCAATAACAGTCGCGAACAGTTTGACTTTATCTTTGCTGATCCTCCTTACGCCCTAAAAGAACTGGAAACCATACCGGAGTTAATCTTCAAGAATAACCTTCTCAAAGAAGACGGATTATTTGTACTGGAACATGGAAAAGATAATAATTTTGAAGAGAACCCTCACTTCATTGAAAGAAGAGTTTACGGAAGTGTTAACTTCTCTCTCTTCAGATAAGATTTCACCACAGAATAACATTTAAAGTAGCGGAGCCAACAGACGAACAACAGACTCCGCTGCCTTCTGCCTCCATGAACGCCTTACCCAGTTTTTCAAGAATATCTGCGTGCTTTCGCGCTGATCCTGAAGGAATATTTCTTTCATCTCAAGCGCTGTCTCCACATCATACATGAAAGCATTCACCTCAAAATTATGCTCAAAGCTGCGGAAGTCCACGTTAGTGGAACCAACCGTAGAAAGCATATCATCCGAAACCATTAATTTAGAATGCAGGAATCCCTTTTTATAAAAGAAAACCTTAACGCCCGCCTGCATCACATCCCGCAGATAGGAACGCGACCCAAGATGTGTAATCCAGTTATCAGCACGTTCCGGCAACATAAGACGCACATCCACTCCTGATAAAGCTGCAGTTTGCATAGCTGCCAATATTTGTTCCGTCGGCAAGAAATAAGGGGTCTGCATATAGAAGTACTTTTTCGCACCGGTAATTGCCACGGTCAATCCCTGCATAATCTCCTTCCATGGACCGATAGGTTCACTTGTGACTATCTGCACAAGAGAAGTTCCGCAAGAATCTATTTTCGGGAAGTAACGGGAAGCTGTAATCAACGTACGGTCCACAAAATACCAGTCGAGCAGGAAAGCCGTCTGTAGACCATGCACCGCTTTGCCTTCGAGCATAATATGCGTATCACGCCATATTCCCCAAGAAAAGCCACGCATATAGCGTTCGGCAAGATTCATTCCGCCAACAAAGCCCACACGCCCGTCAATCACTACAATTTTTCTATGATTCCTATAATTTACCCGGCTGGTAAACAAAGGGAAACGCACTTTCAGGAAGCTTCTCACCTCAATGCCTGCATTACGCATTTCCTCGAAAAAACGATTGGGTACGTGCCAGCACCCCACATCGTCATAGATTACCCTAACTTCAACTCCTTGCGAGGCCTTTTCTATCAATACATCCCTCACCAGACGACCAATGGCGTCATCCTCAAAGATATAATATTCCATGTGGATATGCTGTTTCGCCTTCTGAAGTTCGCGCAATAATGCCTGTAACTTGGTGTAGCCTTCCGTATAGACAGACACCCTGTTCCCCTCGAAAGGAAAAGCCTGATTGGTATGACGAAAAAGCTGGATGAGACGGGAGTATTCATAGGGAATATCGGAACAGTCCTGCGCCAAGTATTCCGCCATAGGTTTCTTCAACAAGCGGTCGTAGCTCTTTTGTCCGATTATACGCTCCCGACGCTGACTCCGGCCGAAGAAAAAGTAAAAGACAAGCCCCACAATAGGCAGGAAAAGCAAGATGAGTATCCAAGCCATAGTCTTGACAGGATTCCGATTGTCAAGAATGATAATGACAATCGTACTGATAATGGCTCCGAAATAGAGTATATCAAAAGCCACAGTTGCTATCTGACTCACTATATAGTTCCAATCAATCATAGAAATCTCCTTCTTTATAGAGCTACGGAACAACAAATATAAAGTAAATTATCGGATAAACAAAAAAGTCCCGGTGCCAACTCATCATCGCAGCACCGGGACTTCACTATTCTATATTTGCTATGGCTTAGAAACGCATAGGCCGCATTCCGCCACCGCGAGGACCATGACCACCACCGTCAAAACCTCCGTGACGCATATTTCCGCGAGCTTCTTTATTTCCGAAGATATTCAGGCGATAGATAAAATGAAGCATACAATAGCTATTTACACCATTATATTCAGAAACAGAACGCATATCGGCAGTCAATGAACGGCTGATATTAGTCTGTTGCTTCAATATATCATAAATCTCAAAACTGATTGTTGCCGCATTACCTTTAAGGAAACTCTGAGCAATTTGTGCATTCCAAATAAGTTCATTTCTGTTCATACTGGCATCCCGATAGCCGCGGCGGGCATTGTTCGTGATATTGGTAGACAATGACATATTCCAAGGCATATTGATATTCGTACTGGCACCATAACCAAAAGTGTACGGTTCCTGGTTATTCTCCGGACGCAACTTATTCTTCTCAAAGTTATAATTTATAGAACCGTTCACCGTAAACTCAAACCAGTCATTCCGAAAAGTACCTCTCACATCTTCCCCTAAATTCAATGTAGTACTTGTATTCTTATCGTTTACAGTTGTCTGTTGATTATACAGATAAGCAACCGCATTCGTATATCCGACACGAGAGAAAGTACTGACAGTAAATCGTTTATCCTTCAAAGCCGTATTAAATCCGAACATTCCCGACGCATTCCAGTTACCATTGATATTTTCCGGTTTCACAGTAACTCCACCGGTAGCCTGATTATAAGTAGTACCATTGGTAATGCTATTCTGGGTAGCATTGAAGAAAGCATGTGCCACTATCCCCTGCTGCCTGTCCGCGTTATAAGTATTATAGAACAAACGCATATTATGAGAGAAAGAAGGTTTCAATCCCGGGTTACCCATACGGATATTCAGCGGGTTTGAGTCATCGGTGATATCCAACAAATTCTCCATACTTGGCTGGCTCGCACGTCCGCGATAAGTAAAGCGCAATTGGCTCACCTTCGAGAAACGATAACGGAAATCAATATTCGGGGCAAAGTTGAAGACCGACCGCTTCACAATAGTATCAAGTTCCGATTTCTTATAAGTCAACGTAGTATTCTGCGGTTGCAGAGAGACTCCGACATTAAATCTATATTTTTCTCTGATAAGATTCAACCCTGCATTTATATCATGATTATAATAATTATACTTGGCATATTTACTCAAATCCTGATCCCTGTTATTCTCATATCCCAGAGGAAGTTCGTCACCAAAATGCCAGTCCCAAACCTGACCTTTGTCAGCATCCGGTATCAGATCATAGGTGCTTCTGTCGCTTTCACTATATTTATATTGGAATTTATAACGGAACTGCAAAAAAGTAGCTTTCGCTATCGGTTCGTTATAAGTCAATTCTGCCGTGTAATCATAGTTCTTCGTAGGAGATGTGGTATACCGCCTGTTATCATCATCCGGCTTTCCGGCCACTGCGTCAAAATAGCGCGTCAATGCTTCACTAAACGACTCACTGTCGTTATCACCATAACTGAATGTACCACGGAATGTAATGTTACGTCCCAGACTGTTCAACCTCCTGTTCAACTGCAAAGAAGCATTAGCCGAAAGACTCTTACTCTCTGACATAGATTCACTGTTACTCGCATTTACACGGATATCCTTCAAAGGGTCATCCTCACTATCCCATACCACCTTATTCAAAAAAGCATTCGGATTAGACACAAGGTTAAAAGGGTCCTCATTAAACGTTCCCGATTCTGAAATCGAATACCCATCAGATTTTCCATAAGAAAAATTAGGACGGAAAATAATGTTAGTCAACGTATCCGGTTTCCATTCCAGACGAAAATCGGCATTAAAGTTAGTATTCTTATTACGACCTTTACTGTTCGAATTAGAATAGGAGTTGCCATTCTGCAAGAAACGTTCCGAATAATTAGTAGATATAGCGTCTCTGTCACTAAAATTATAACGGGCACTACCGCCTAGTTCCAGTTTATCCGTCTGGGTGGCAAAGTTTGCACCGAGCATCTTAGTGGCGGTCAAACCGTTGCTATTCCGGAACCGGGGTCGGCCTCCTCCGCCCGAAAATCCCTGGTCATTCACGTTATTGGCTGATCCTATCAATGAGAACTGACTGTTTTCAACAAAACGGTTCAGCATTACATTACTTGAATAACGGCTTTCAGTCCCGCCTGCCACATTCGCGTTACCGAACCATCCCTGGTTCATTCCTTTCTTCACCTTCAAGTCAAGAACCGTCTCCTCCTCTCCGTCATCAATTCCGGTAACACGGGCCAAGTCGGACTTTTTATCGTATGTTTTCAACTTGTCAATCATATTGACCGGCAAATTCTTCAAACCGGTTTTCACATCACCGCCAAAGAACTCCTTACCGTCCACCATAATCTTCTTGACTTCTTTACCATTGATTTTGACGTTACCGTCATCATCAATCTCCGCTCCCGGAAGTTTCTTTACCAACTCCTCCAGCATGGCACCTTCAGGAGTACGATAAGCCGTTGAATTATACTCCAGCGTATCTTCCTTCACCGTCACCTCCGGAGCAGTCCCCGTAATCACTGCCTCACTCAACATCACAGCATCAGGTTCCAGAGCAATATTCCCCATTTTTTTCTCAGGAACATTGTTTGACAATTGTACAGGAACAAACTTTGTACGGAAACCGATATAAGAAATCTTCAACAGATATTTCCCGGCTTTCACTTTCGGAAGCGTAAACCAGCCCTTATTACTACTGGCTATACCAGCAGCATAAGCACTATCGGGTAACGACAATAATTGAACGGTGGCTTGTGCTGCCGGCTCCTTAGAATCAGATTCCACAACACGTCCCGAAACAGAAATCACTTTATTCTGTGCGAAAATAGAGAGGGTGCATAACAACATCAGCACCAACCCGACTGATAATCTTTTCATTTACCTAAATTACGATTATATTAGTAGCAATAACAATGTCTTTTTGACAAATTGAATCGTAAAAGGTTTAATTGAAAGGAAAATTATCTTTTGAAGAATCGATCAACACGCGCTTTTTGCAGACCAAACTCCAAACAAAGCACATTAAATACCAAAAAAGTCAGAAAAGAAGAAGTATCCACATTAATGATATCCCTTTGAATGACACGCCACAACATTCCGCCGAATACAAAAAGGAAGGTCAAAAAGACTGCATTCCGAACCGCCGCATTCCGAATCTGCTCCGTTTCACGGCTTTCATTCTTGCTTAATGCAAAGATTATCAACAAGCATCCTGACATCATCAGCAACTTCGTACATTCTTTATAAAATAACAGATTATGATCGGTCACCATTCCTTGTATATACAGCACAGGAAGAATGAACAGAGCTATCAACAAGACCAAATATCCCACAGGACGACAAAATACGGGTAATAATGCTTTCATGATTTGAACGTTTTAACGAGACAAAAGTAAGTAAAAAAAGATATTTTATATACATTTGCAAAGTAAAAAAGCAAAAGAATCATGAGTAAACAAGAAGTTATTCTCTGCGAAAGCTTGGAAACAAGCCTTAGCCGCGCCATAGAACAGTGTCCGCATGACAAATTATTCATCCTCACAGACGAGCATACCCGGCGTCTCTGCCTGCCTGCCTTGAAGGAACTCCCCGCATTGAAAGATGCGATTGAAATCTGCATCGGAGCCGAAGACGTGCATAAGACACTAGAGACACTGGCTTCCGTATGGATGTCACTAAGTACCCAGGGAGCTACACGCCACTCATTGCTCATCAACCTTGGTGGAGGAATGGTAACCGATTTGGGAGGTTTTGCCGCCGCCACTTTCAAACGCGGTATTGCATACATCAATATACCGACAACTTTACTGGCAATGGTAGACGCCTCTGTCGGTGGTAAGACAGGAATCAACTTCAACGGACTGAAGAACGAAATCGGCTCATTTGCCCCAGCAAACAGCGTATTAATCGAAACAGAATTCTTACGGACGCTGGATGCACATAATTTCTTCTCCGGATATGCAGAAATGTTGAAACACGGACTAATCAGCAATACTGCACATTGGGCCGAATTACTGAATTTCAATACCTCGGACATTGATTATACTGCCCTCAAGCAACTGGTCGGCTGGTCGGTGCAAGTGAAAGAAGACATCGTAGAGCAGGACCCGTTTGAACATGGAATCCGCAAGGCCTTGAACTTGGGACATACGGTAGGACACGCATTCGAAAGTATGGCACTGGCAGAAAACCGTCCCGTACTCCACGGATATGCAGTAGCTTGGGGAATTGTCTGCGAACTGTATCTATCCCATCTCAAAGTAGGTTTCCCAAAAGAGAAGATGCGTCAGACGATCCAATTTATCAAGGACAACTATGGCGTATTCACATTCGACTGCAAGAAGTACGAGCAACTATACGCGTTTATGACACATGACAAGAAGAACACTTCCGGCACCATCAACTTCACACTGCTGAAAGATATCGGAGACATCCGTATCAATCAGATCGCCGACAAAGATACAATTTTCGAAATGCTGGACTTCTACCGTGAATGCATGGGAATCTGACCCAGTCCGGACAAAAATAAAAATATAAGGGGAATGGCTTCAACACCACTCCCCTTTCTTGATTCCCTTATTCTCCCATATATATTGATAATTGCATCGCAATCATCCCCACTTTCTCAATCCAAATGACTCATTCGATACTGGGACAATGACATCCCCGTATGTTTTCTAAAAAAACGTCCAAGCGACGATTGATTAGCAAAGTTCGTCCTAATCGCAATTTCCTGAATATTCAGACTCGTGTTTTTCAACAGAGCCTTTATCTCCAGTATAATATATTCAACAATCCAGTCTTTAGCAGACTTTCCGCTCGTTTCCTTGATTACCATGGTCAGGTATTTGGAAGTAATACATAATTTGTCCGCATAAAAAGCCACATCCTTATTCTCTTTGAAGTGCTTCATGATAAGGCTGAAGAATTTATTTGCCAATTCCTCTTTACGGGTATCCTTACGGGTATTCACCAACATCGATTCTTTCTCGTAAGCATTGAACAGTTCGAGATACAGATACCTCAGTAAATGAATAATCAATTCCCTCCTGTACGCGTCAGTAGACATCACCTTATCTTTTATCATTCCCAAATAGTTATATATCCGCAGAACATCACGTTCATTCTGAGGATAATAATAATGGCTCCGCATATAGAAAAAGAAATGCGGAGAAAAGCGCGGTACACCACTTAGGGCATCGCCGAACATAGAGGAAGATATTACCATTGTGACAGTTAAAAAGTCCTCACTAGGTTCACTGAATGAAACAAATTGTCCGGGCAACAATATGATTAACTCATCAGGTTGTATCCAATGCACGTCTTCGTGCACACTGATTTTAGCCGTTCCTCTCAAACTATATACAATCAAAGCTGATTGAATATTAGAAGGATAAGAAGTCAAAGGAAGATACTTCAGATTCTCATAATACTTGAATATATCTCTAACGTTTCTTTGTTTTTGTTGTTTTGCATTTATCACCTCTCTCTTAAAGACTTTCCACAAATGTATAATATCCAAATTTACCATTCGTTAAAAAAGGAAATAAAGTATTATACAGAGGAAATTACATACTAATTATTTGCATTATTTTATAAACAAAACGCCCCTCCCTTAGTTCTTTACCCCAGTCTGTATTTAGATTTATTATAAACAGAAAAGTTTTTTATGGCATTCAAAAACAAAGAAATAGCTAATGCCGCACGTATGAGAACAAGTATATAGCAACTCATCTATTAACAACAAATTTCTTTCTGATTGACAGTAAACTTGCCATTAATTGATACTAAACTGATTGTGCACCGGCAACAAACTATAAACGAAGCCTTCGTTTTTATAAATGCAAGTTCCGTTTTTACAAACGCAAGTTTCATTTATAAAAACGGAACTTTCATTTATAGATTGCAATTAATGAAAAACAACTTTGTTTCTTGATAATTGGAAGTTTACTATGAATGGAGAGGAACTTTTCTCCTAATGTCCAACAATTGGTTTACGGCAAGTCTGAAGAAGCTGCGCAATACTTTGTCATCCCTATCTTCACCGAGCCTCATTCTTTTAGCTCTATAACAGTTAGAAACCTTATTCAAGTGAATTGATAAAACAAAAATCAAGCAAATTATTTGCTATTTAAAAATTAATCAGTACTTTTGCAACCGCAATTCGGGATGTAGCTCAGCCCGGTAGAGTACGCGTCTGGGGGGCGTGTGG
>OGHB01001348.1_pt1 | contig 9704 bp, 9 predicted proteins | sample 1571451 | NCBI WGS metagenome assembly OGHB01 (sample SAMEA2582071, study PRJEB24529) | metagenome | biome: Human gut stool | place: China | collected 2011
ATTTATGGGATACGCATCCGCCTTTCCAGATTGATGGAAACTTTGGTGGTACGGCCGGTATTACGGAGATGTTACTGCAAAGTCACATGGGATTTATCCAACTGCTTCCTGCTTTGCCGGATGCATGGAAGGAAGGCTCTGTCCGGGGTATATGTGCGAAAGGAAATTTCGAGGTAGACATGATATGGGAGAACGGACTTTTGAAGGAAGCGACTATCCTGTCAAAGTCGGGTGAAAGATGTATTGTGAAATATGCCGGCAAGACTTTGTCTTTTAAAACTGTAAAAGGACATAGTTATCAACTAAAGTATGATAGCGTGAAGGGGGAATTGCTAAAACGCTGACAGAAAAATGATTGTTACTTATTTGAAACTCTTTTATACATTTGCGAAAATTGGCATGTTCACCATTGGAGGTGGATATGCCATGATTCCGTTGATAGAACGGGAGATAGTCAAGAAAAAGTGGATGAGTAAAGAGGAATTTATGGAAATGTTTGCCTTGACCCAGTCATTGCCCGGTGTTTTCGCAGTAAACATATCTATTTTTGTAGGTTATAAACTTCATAAGGTGATTGGTAGCCTGGTGTGCGCACTGGCTACCATATTGCCTTCTTTTGTTATTATGATGTTGATTGCGATGTTCTTTGCCCGTTTTCAGGATAATGAGGTGATGATCCGTATCTTTAACGGAATACGGCCGGCAGTGGTGGCATTGATTTTATTCCCTTGCATATCTGCGGTTAGGGCATTGAAGCTGAAATATATACAGTTGATGGCCCCCCTCATTGCTACTGTGTTGATCTGGCAATTCGGACTTTCTCCTATTTATGTAGTATTGGCGGGAATTGCGGGCGGACTGGTTTATACTTTATGGTTGAAAGATAAGATTAAAGATATAAAGGCATGATATATTTACAATTACTTTGGGTGTATCTGAAGATCGGTACGTTTGGCTTCGGAGGTGGCTATGCTATGCTTTCCCTTATTCAACACGAAATTGTGGATATTCATCATTGGCTGACTCCCCAGCAATTTACGGATGTAGTGGCGATTTCGCAAATGACACCGGGGCCGATTGGAATTAATAGTGCTACTTACGTGGGATATGCAGTTACACAAAGTGTATGGGGAGCGGTGCTTGCTACTGTGGCAGTTTGTTTGCCTTCTTTTATTTTAGTATTGCTCATTTCTTATTTCTTTGCCAAATGCAAAGATAATAAGTATATCAAGGCGGCGATGTCGGGGCTGCTTCCTATGTCTGTGGCATTGATTGCTTCGGCAGCCTTACTGATGATGAACAAAGATAACTTTATTGATTATAAAAGTATTGGGATTTTTGCCGGTGCTTTTCTGATTACATGGAAATGGGAGCTACATCCTATTCTGCTGATCTGTCTTGCTGGTGTAGTGGGAGTGTTGTTGTATTAAAAAAGCTTATTAAAAAGTTCTTTATTACTAGTCTATTCTTTCTTTGTCTATTTTTGTGAAGTTGGATAAAAATCATACTATGGTATATTTGGACGCTGATAAACAGACTTATGCGGATTTGAACGTTACAGGGAATGTGTATGGTGAGCAGGCGCTTTGTTCTTTGTTTTTAAAAGCAGAAACGAAGAAAGGAAAGTCGCTGATGCTGGATTGGATTATGCATCCGTTGAGTGATTGGGAAGAGATTTGTAAACGTCAGGAAGCTATCGCCTGGGATTTCTTGCCGGAACTTCCTTTAAATGAGGAAGAACTGGACTTTATTGAATATTATCTGGAATATCGCGAACAGATAAGGGGAGCAAATATATTACTTTCATGTGCGACGATTATTGATCGTCTTGTACGATATGACCCGAACCGGTATGTGGTTTCCCGAGGAGTGAAATTGGTTTTTCTCATGTTGCACCGTTTGGAGAAATGGACTATTGCAGCAGGGGGGAATATGCCACAACTTTTAAAAGAAACAGCTGATAAGGTACAGGAACTTTTGCATGGAAGTGAATTAGAGGAAGTTCTGCAACAAACTTTAGATGAAAAGGCACGCTTGTCGAATTATACCATAGATAAATATGATTATTTATTTCGTTGTACACGGTTATTGTCCATAAGGGAGTTGTTGTCTGTTGTCTACATGTTTGATGTTTGCAGGACGGCGCATCGGGTAGCGAAGGCAAAGAATTTCTGTTTCACTCCGACCATGGTGCAGACAATGGAGTTCTCTGTTGAAGGTATTGTACATCCTTTTGTGGAAAATGCGCAAGAGAATAATTGGGAAATGTCCTGTGGGAATATATGTCTTTTTACAGGTTCCAACATGGCGGGAAAATCGACAACTTTGAAGGCTTTGGCGCTGGCTGTCTGGTTAGCGAGCATATCCGAAGCAATACCTTCTTCCATAACCTGGTTAGCTCATTGCGGTCTGCCCGTTTCAGTTAAGTCAATGATTTGTCCTGTTTATGAGGGGATATATACATCTATCAACTTGCCTGATTCTTTGCGGGACGGGCGAAGTCATTTTATGGCGGAAGTGCTTCGTATTAAGGAAGTTCTACAAAAGGCGGGAACCGGAAAGAAATGCCTGGTCATTCTGGATGAGATGTTTCGGGGGACTAATGCTAAAGATGCATTTGAGGCTTCCGTTGCGGTAAATGAATTATTGAAGGAGTATTCCAATTGTCATTTTCTTATTTCGACTCATATTCTGGAATATGCAAAGGCATTTGAACTAGATCCTTTCTGTTGTTTCTATTATATGGAAGCGGAAATCAAAGATGATAATTTTGTATGTCCACATCGGTTGCAGAAAGGTATTTCAGAAGCTAGAGTCGGCTATTGGGTTGTGCGGAAGTTACTGAATATGGTTGAGCTGAAAAAATAAGAAAAGCCCGCTAAAGATTCTTCTCCAACGGGCTTTCTTGTTTTATCTGAAGTGAATTGTTTTAGATCTTGTTCGCACGTTTGCGCTCTATTTCGTCCAAAATGACTTTACGCATACGCATTGCTTTCGGGGTTACTTCTACATATTCGTCTTCCTTGATGTACTCCAATGCTTCTTCGAGTGAGAACTGAACGGGAGGAATCAGACGAACTTTATCGTCCGAACCGGAAGCACGCATATTGGTCAACTTCTTTGATTTGGTAACGTTGATAACCAAGTCATTGTCGTGAGAGTGTTCACCTACCACCTGTCCTGCATAGACTTCATCCTGCGGGAAGATAAAGAATTTACCGCGATCCTGCAATTTGTCGATAGCATAAGCAAAAGCGGTTCCGCTTTCCATGGCAATCATAGAACCATTGGTACGACGTTCGATTTCTCCTTTGTATGGCTGGTATTCTTTAAAACGGTGTGCCATAATAGCTTCACCGGCAGAGGCGGTCAGCACATTGGTACGAAGACCAATGATCCCACGTGAAGGCATATCAAATTCGAGATTGATACGTTCGCCCGTATTTTCCATTTTGACCATTTCACCTTTACGGCGGGTTACCATATCAATAATCTTACTGGAATATTCTTCCGGTACGTTGATTGTCAGTTCTTCAATCGGTTCGCATTTTACACCGTCTATTTCTCTGTAGATAACCTGTGGCTGACCTACCTGCAATTCGTATCCTTCGCGGCGCATTGTTTCAATCAGTACGGAAAGGTGAAGTACACCACGGCCGGAAACAATCCATTTACCATCCTCTTCACTCTTCTTTACGCGAAGAGCCAGATTCTTGTCGAGTTCCCTCATCAAACGGTCATGGATGTGGCGTGAAGTTACAAACTTGCCGTCTTTTCCGAAGAACGGAGAGTCGTTGATGGCAAATAACATACTCATTGTCGGTTCGTCGATTGCAATAGGTGGCAATGCCTCCGGATTTTCGAAGTCACAAACAGTATCTCCGATTTCAAATCCGTCGATACCTACCAATGCACAAATATCTCCAGAAGAAACTTCACTTGTTTTTACACGGCCTAGACCTTCGAATACATGAAGTTCTTTAATTTTACTTTTAAGCATATCACCGTTGCGCTTTACAAGCGTTACGTTCATACCTTCTTTTAATGTACCGCGATGCACACGACCTACGGCGATACGTCCGGTATAAGAAGAATAATCCAGAGAAGTAATCAACATCTGCGGAGTACCTTCTAACTGTGTCGGAGCCGGAATGTTCTCGATGATACAATCCAGTAGCGGAGTGATCGTTTCAGTCGGCTTCTGCCAATCGGTGCTCATCCAGTTGTTCTTGGCAGAACCATAGATAACGGGGAAATCCAATTGATCTTCCGTAGCGTTGAGGCTGAACATCAAGTCGAAAACCATTTCGTATACTTCTTCCGGACGGCAGTTCGGCTTATCTACCTTATTGACTACTACAATCGGTTTCAAACCAATTTCCAATGCTTTTTGCAGCACGAAACGAGTCTGGGGCATCGGACCTTCAAATGCGTCGACCAGCAGAATACAACCATCGGCCATATTCAATACGCGTTCAACTTCACCACCGAAGTCACTGTGTCCCGGAGTATCAATAATATTAATTTTAGTACCGTTGTAGTTAATGGAAACGTTCTTGGAAAGAATCGTTATACCACGTTCGCGCTCCAAGTCGTTGTTATCCAGGATAAGTTCACCACTATTTTGATTGCTGCGGAATAGATTTCCGGCCAGCAACATCTTGTCAACCAGCGTTGTTTTCCCATGGTCAACATGGGCAATGATTGCAATGTTTCGAATATTTTGCATATAATACCTATTATTTGGCTGCAAAGGTACGAAAATAGGATTAGAAATATGCGCAATGATAGCAATTTTTTCTTGTAAATCGTTGTGTGATATAAAGATAATGCCTATCTTTGCACGCTCAAAAGAATAATTTATCAATTAAAATTCTAAGAATTATGTATTTAGACGCTGCTAAAAAGCAAGAAATCTTCGGAAAGTACGGAAAGTCTAACACTGACACCGGCTCAGCTGAGGCCCAAGTGGCATTGTTTTCCTACCGTATTTCTCACCTGACTGAGCACATGAAGCTCAACAGAAAAGATTATAGTACTGAAAGAGCGTTAACAATGTTGGTAGGTAAGCGTCGTCGCTTACTCGACTACCTGAAAGCAAGAGATATCGAAAGATATCGTGCTATTGTTAAAGAACTCGGTTTGCGTAAGTAATCTACTTGCCGCGAAAAAATTGAAGAAGCCGTTTCTCATTATGAGGAACGGCTTTTTAGTTTCTCCCTTTTTCTATCGGATAGTCATATTTTCTTTGGTTATAATTGTGCTCATCTAAAGATTTTGTTATTTTTGCAACTTAATTATTATAATTTATCACCTTTGACAACTAAAATGCTTACAATATGGATACAAGTAAAATTGTAGGAGAGAAAATTAAGTCACTCCGCGAAGATAAATCAATAACCATAGAAGAATTGGCGCAGCGTTCTGGTTTGGCTATGGAACAGATTGAGCGTATCGAAAATAATATCGATATCCCTTCTCTTGCTCCGTTGATTAAGATTGCTCGTGTATTGGGTGTACGGCTGGGGACTTTCTTGGACGATCAGGACGAAGTGGGGCCGGTGGTATGCCGTAAGAAAGAGGCAAAAGACGCTATCAGCTTCTCCAATAATGCGATTCACTCACGCAAACACATGGAATACCATTCTTTGTCCAAATCGAAAGCCGACCGTCACATGGAGCCATTCATCATTGATGTAATGCCAACTGAAGATACCGACTTTGTTCTTTCTTCTCATGAGGGAGAGGAGTTTATCATGGTTATGGAGGGCATCATGGAAATCAGTTATGGAAAGAATACATACCTTCTGGAAGAAGGCGATAGTATTTATTATGACTCTATCGTTCCTCACCATGTACATGCTTACGAGGGACAGGCTGCAAAGATTCTGGCAGTAGTTTATACACCGATTTGATGTTATGTAAGAACCAAGATTTAAGTATATCGTATGCAATTATTTGACCGTACTTTGGGACAGTGGCTGGAACACTGGGCTGAAGAGACTCCTGATAAGGAATATATCGTATATTCCGACCGCAATCTTCGATTTACCTGGAGCCAATTGAATCGTCGCGTAGATGATATGGCGAAAGGACTTATCGCCATTGGCGTGGAACGAGGCACCCACGTAGGTATTTGGGCTGCTAATGTTCCCGATTGGCTTACATTGCTTTATGCTTGTGCTAAGATTGGTGCCGTATATGTCACTGTGAACACGAACTATAAACAGTCAGAGTTGGAATATCTTTGCCGGAACTCGGATATGCACACACTTTGTATCGTAAATGGCGAGAAAGATAGTGATTTTGTGCAAATGACGTATACTATGCTTCCCGAATTGAAAACTTGCGAACGCGGGTATTTGAAAAGCGAACGTTTCCCATATATGAAAAATGTAGTATATGTCGGACAGGAGAAACATCGCGGAATGTATAACACGGCGGAAATCCTGTTGCTGGGAAATAATATCGAGGATAGTTGCCTAAATGAACTTAAAAGTAAAGTTGACTGTCACGATGTGGTAAATATGCAATATACATCAGGAACTACCGGTTTTCCGAAAGGAGTAGGTGCCATTCCTTCTTTTGCTTATTCCTTTAAAGAAAATTCGACACCCGGATATAGCGAAAGCATTAGTCGTGGAGTAAGTTTTCTGGGGACTTTCAATTATAACTATAAGTATCGTTATTTGTTTGATGCCAGTCTTTCGAGTGACGGTTCCACTTCTTTCGGGCGCGATAAGAAATTCCAGACATTCTGGTCGGTAGGGGCCGGTTGGAATGTCAGCAAGGAATCATTTGCTAAGGACTGGGACTGGATGCAGGAATTAAAATTACGTGGTTCATTTGGTAGTAACGGTAATCAGAATGTCAGTAACCTGACAAGTAATGTATATAGTTATTATGCAGGTAGCGATATTTTCGGTACTGCTTCTTATTTGTCCGGTTATGCCAATCCTAATTTGGAGTGGCAAGTTGTAAAGAAGACCTCTGTGGGTATTGATCTTATGTTTTGGGATAATCGTTTGTTGTTGACCATGGACTACTATCATACAAATACCAATCCATTGGTAGTATCTATTCAGCAAAAGCCTTCCAGCGGTTTGTCTACTTTACCCATTAACCTCGGTCATTTGAATACTAATGGTTTTGAGTTTAATGTGAGTTGGTATGCTATACGAAATCTGGAAAAGCGCATTATGCTGAACTTTCGTTTGAACGGAAATACTTATAAATCTGTATATGGAGGATTTGGAGAAGCTTTATCTAACTTGAACGATGCCTATAAGAAAGACTCTTCGGTAGATAGTAAGTTGAATGTAAACTCAATGATACAGTATCAGGATGGTGAAAGTCCTACTGCCCTTTTTGCAGTTCGTTCGTTAGGCATCGATCCGGCAACGGGTAAGGAAGTATTTCTCACCAAGAACGGAACTCCTACATTCGATTATAATGCTGACGACCGTGTGAAGATAGCCGATACCAATCCGAAAATACGGGGTGTATTCGGTATATCGTTTACTTACAAGAATTTGCAGGCAAGTGTCAACTTACGTTATAACTTAGGTTCGTTTGCATTCAACTCGGCTTTGTTTAACAAGGTAGAAAATATTTCTGCATCGAACATTGCTTATAATCAGGATAAGCGTGCTTTGTATAGCAGATGGCAGAATGCCGGTGATGTATCACAGTTCAAGGGTATTTCATTAACTACCCAGACTCCGATTTCATCTCGCTTTGTTCAACGCGACAATTATCTGCGTGGCGAAAGTGCACGTATCAGTTGGGATTTTTCCAGAGACGAATGGATTAAGCGTTTGTTCCTGAAAGACCTGCGGTTTAATGTTTCATTCAATGATTTCTTCGACTTGAGCGAAATGAAACGGGAAAGAGGAACGGACTATCCGTTCCAGAGAGCCATATCTTTCGGATTAAGTGCTCGTTTCTAACGATAACAATACACGAATAAATATAGAATTAAGTATGAAAAGAAATATATCACATTTATTATATATAGTAGCCATAGGCTTCTTTACTTCCTGTAGCGACTTTCTGGATGTGGCACCGAAGGACAAGGTATTGGAAGAAGACCAGTATAAAACGGAAGCAGGTATTCATGGAGCTTTAAACGGGCTTTACAGGCAATTAATATCTACCTCCCTTTACGGGGCGAATTTATCTCAGACTGCTCTGGACGCAATGGGGCACTTTTATACCTATCCTCCGTCACAACCGTCGGGAAATAAATTGTCTGCCACATTGTTTTTCCTCTGTAACGGACGGTCCGAAGAGTATGGAGCAGCTGAAAGCATATTTGCCGATATATGGAAAAGCGGATATAATACGCTTCTCAATATCAACTATTTTTTGAAAAGCATGGAGGGATCGACTGCTGTTATCGGTAGTAACAATAAAGATGTATTGATGGGTGAGGCATACGGATTACGGGCTTATCTTCATTTTGACCTTTTCCGTTTGTTCGGCCCCAGATGGGAAGATCGTTCGAATATCAATAAGATTTTGCCGTATAGTAGAACTACGGATATGATACTGAATCATGTCGGTTATGAAGAAGATGTGTACTCCACTGCCGATGAATATTTGGATTATTTATTGGAGGATATTCGTGAGGCGGAACGGTTGTTGGCTGCTGACCCTATCCTGTCTGATGACTCTGCTATTAGTAAAGAGCTGATAAGTGATTTTTATAAGAATCGTAACAGACGTATGAATTATTATGCGGTGAAAGCGCTCGAAGCCCGTGTATTGCAATATATAGGAGACTATAAGAATGCGGCTATAGCAGCCAAGGTAGTGACTGATCAGATAGGGGAAAAAGGAAAAGTGTTCTCATGGACAAATGTTACAACCGTACTTGCCAATATGGATTACTCTTTCTTCAATGAAGTAGTTTTTGGAATCAACAATCCGGATATGCTTTCCAATTATAACTCCTTTTATAATAAAACGGATATAAACGATTTATATGCAGTAGACCGTGATAATTTGGTTCAAAACATCTATTCCGGTTTTGGTGATAACCTGAAAGCAATAATAGATGTCCGTGCCCGGCAGTGGACGGAAAGTAACGACCAGGGAGGAAGTTCTGTCTCCTATTCGCAGAATGGTACCTACATCTCTAACAAGTTTAATATTTCAGCCAATAGTAATCTTCCCGCGTTGGTCGATTTCCAACCGTTGATTCGTGTTACTGAAATGTATTATATTCAGGCGGAAGCAGCCTTGAAAGATGGTGATAAAAAGACAGCTGCCGAACTATTGAACACTGTTTCTTCTCATAGAGGCATTCCGGAGACTAGCTTTTATTACTTGACGGAGAATGATATGGATGAACAATTCTATTCCCACATAGAGAGTGAATATTATAAGGAGTTTTATGGGGAAGGGCAAGTTTATTTTTATCATAAGCGGATGAAGAGCGATCAGATGTTTCCCGGATACGGAGGAGCTTCGGTGGCAGTAAATGCCAGTGCAATGTATAATATACCTATTCCGAATATTGAAACAGATATATAATTCAGTCTTTAAAAATAAATTCAATATGAAAAGAAACAGTTTTAAATGGTGTGTTTATACATTTCTATTTCTTGGGATAGGAATGGTATCTTGCGCTGACGAGGATTTAATGACTTATGAAGATGTTCCTCGAATTTATTTTAGATTTTTCTCGGTTTGACTTAACC
>OGHB01001368.1_pt1 | contig 9535 bp, 7 predicted proteins | sample 1571451 | NCBI WGS metagenome assembly OGHB01 (sample SAMEA2582071, study PRJEB24529) | metagenome | biome: Human gut stool | place: China | collected 2011
GCCCCGCTGCACTGTGCATAACAGTGCGGCGGGGCCGCATACTTTATTGGGTGGTGTATCGGTTACGATACAAGCCTCAGCTTAGCCCTTGCCTGCGCAGCCGAACAGCTCGATCTTCTCCTTGCACTTGGCCTCGATGGCCTTTGCGCCGGGAGCCAGCAGCTTGCGGGGGTCGAAGCCCTTGCCCTGCTGATCCTTGCCCTCTTCGATGTACTTACGGGTGGCCTCAGCAAACACCAGCTGGCACTCGGTGTTGATGTTGATTTTGGAAACGCCCAAGCTGATGGCCTTTGCGATCATCTCGTCGGGGATGCCGGTGCCGCCGTGCAGGACCAGAGGAATGTTGTTGGTGGCCTTGTGGATGCGGTCCAGAGCCTCGAAGTCCAGACCCTTCCAGTTTGCAGGGTAGACGCCGTGGATGTTGCCGATGCCGGCAGCCAGGAAGTCGATGCCCAGAGCGGTGATCTTTGCGCACTCCTCGGGATCAGCGATTTCGCCGTTGCCCACAACGCCGTCCTCAACGCCGCCGATGGAGCCGACCTCGGCCTCGATGCTCATACCGTGAGCATGTGCCAGAGCGACCAGCTCCTTGGTCTTTTCCACGTTCTCCTCGATGGAGTAGTGGCTGCCATCGAACATGATGGAGGAGAAGCCGGCCTCAACGCAGGCCTTGCAGCCCTCGTAGGTGCCGTGATCCAGATGCAGAGCAACGGGAACGGTGATGCCCATGGAATCGACCATGGCGCTGACCATAGCGGCAACAGTCTTGAAGCCGGTCATGTACTTACCTGCACCCTCGGAAACACCCAGAATGACGGGACTCTTCATTTCCTCGCAGGCGGTCAGGACTGCCTTGGTCCACTCCAAGTTATTGATGTTGAACTGCGGCACACCGTAGTGGCCATCGCGTGCCTTGAGCAGCATTTCGGTTGCATTTACCAACATTATTCATTACCTCCAAAAATTATCGGGGTTCCGGCTCTGCCACACACCGCATTGTGCATGGTTTAACAAGCCCACATGGTTAGTATACCCCAAACTGCGCCTAAAATCAATCCGAACAGGCGCTTTTTCTTGCATAGAGCCGCTGCGGAACGGGCGCGACACAAAGCGGCTCCTGCGCCTGCGGCAGGAACGCTCCGCGTCTGGCGACAAAAATCCATATGCGACGCAACATCTGCCTTGTGCGCGAATGGCACGAGTTTTCAACACATTTTAACATTCGTCAAAATGATATTGGAGGAAATTTCAAAAGCGGACAATTTCCGGTTTAAAAAATTGTCATAATTCCGACTTGAATTTTACAAATTGTAAGGCTTTTGCCAGGATATGGGGGAAGCTTCTGTTGAAAACCCGGTGGAAACTGTTTAATTCCACCCAGAAAACGGGCGCTGCGGCTGGACTTTTACACACTTTCCACTGAGTTTTCAACTTGTGGAAAAATTGCAGGCTGTTTACGGAGTGTATAGACGTATTTTGTGGAAAACTTTTTGCTTTGGCAAAACAGCGGAAATGCGCCGTGCGGCCCGGACAGCGGGCAAAACATTTTTACAGCTGTCCTGTCCGGCGGGGAAGCTGCGTTTTACTGAAAAAATTTTAGGCGTCAGAAAATAAAATCCCTGCAATTTGTGGCGAAGCCGGGCGAGATATGGTATACTTTACTTTGGATTATCATAAACAAAATAAAACGCTCCGGTGCGGCGCAGACCGCCCGGAACGGAAGGAGCATAAAAAAGATGGAAGAACGTAACCAGCCGCGCCGTCCGCGCCGCGATGCAGAGCAGCCGCAGCAGAAGAGCGAGAGCCTGATCTACGGCAAAAACCCGGTGACCGAGCTGCTCAAGAGCGGTTCCGGTGTGGACACCGTGCTCATTGCCGAGGGGATGGCCCCGGCAGTGGCGGCATACTATACAGCACTGGCCAAAGAGGCCGGCGCAACGGTCAAGCGGGTGCACCCCAACAAGCTGCGCCTGATGACCGGCACCGAGAGCCATCAGGGCGTGGCAGCCTTTGCCAGCGAGATCGAGTACGTGACCGTGGAGGATCTGCTGGCCGCAGCCAAGGCCAAGGGTGAGCCACCTTTTCTTGTGCTGAGCGACGGCATTGAGGATCCCCACAATCTGGGGGCAGTCATGCGCAGCGCATTGCTGTGCGGTGCCCACGGCATCGTCATCCCCAAGCGGGGTGGTGCATCCGTTACCCCCACCGTCATCAAGTCCAGCGCAGGCGCTGCCGAGCGTCTGCCGGTGGCACGCGTGGCCAATATCGGCGAAACCATCCGCCGCCTGAAGGAGCAGGGCGTGTTCGTCTACTGCGCCGACATGGATGGAGTGTCCCTGCGCAAGAATAACCTGACCGGCCCCATCGCGCTGGTACTGGGCAGCGAGGGCAGCGGGGTATCCCAGCTGGTCAAGAAGCTGTGTGACGGCGTGGTGCGGCTGGATATGGCTGCACCCGGCACCGGTGTGGACAGCTATAACGTTTCGGTGGCGGCAGGCATTATCCTGTACGAGATCCAGTCGCAGCGCGCCGTAGAAGAATAAAACAAGCGGTAAACTCCATCCAGAACAGTGGGAGGGACAAGGATGCCGAACAATACAAATGAACGCAAGGGCAAGCAGGCGGGGGAGCTCTCGGCAGAAGAGCGGTTCCGCAACTTTTTCAGCACCAGTGTGATCGATCTGCCCGAGGAGATGACCCGCCGGGATGAGCCTGCTCCGGTGGAGGAAAAGCCCAAGGCCGGGCTGCTGGACAAGCTGTTCGGCCACGACAAGGAAGAGACGCCCGCCTCCGCACAGCCGGTGCTGGAGATCCCCACCGGTGAGATCCTGCTGGGGGCAGATGCAAAGCCGGTACAGCCGGAGCAGGAGGACATGGCGCTGGAACTGCGTACCGCAGACCCTGTTCCGGCAATGCCGATGCAGCCCGCCAGCCCAGAGCCTGTCAGGGCCGTCCCTGCAGAGCCGGTGTCTGCACCCAGGGCGGCTGCCGCCATGAAGCCGCAGCCGGAAAAGCCTGCACCCCAGCCGGAGCCGCAGCTTGCTGCGGCCCCCAAAAAGCAGTCTAAGGCGAAGAACGCCCCGGAGACGCTGCTGCCGCAGGAAGAGCTGGAACAGCGGGAGATGCAGCAGCTGAAGGATATGCTCAACGGCATGAGCGGCAAGGCAAAGCCTGCCCCGCAGCCCGCAAAACCCGTGCAGGCAGCGCCGCAGCCCAAGGGGCAGCCTGTGCCCGCACAGCCCGCCGCAGAGCCGGAAAAAGCCCCGGCAAAGGCTGCACAGAAGCCTGCTGAGGAGCTGCCGCCGGCGGTGTTTGCCAGCGCTCCGGCAGACCCGGAAACGCTGCCGAAAAAGCCTGAAAAAAAGTCGATTTTCCAGATGTTCGGCACGGCAGAGGACGAAAAGCCCGCCGCCCGCAAGCCGGAAAAAGAGGATACCATGAGCCTGCCGCTGCTCCCGCTGGAGCAGGACGGCGCTCCTGCTGAGACGGCACCCGCACCGACAGCTGCCGCCCCTGCGGCTCCGGCACAGCCGGAGGACGCACCCGCAGCAGAAACCGCTGCCCCTGCCAAGGATACCGTGCCAGAATCCACCGCCGACAAGCTGCACCACATGGCCGCAGAGCTGACTTTGCGGTGTGTGCTGGCGGGCATTCTGGCCGTGGTGCTGCTGCACCTTGGGCTGACGGCAGAGCGTCTGCTGCCGCCGCTCTCGGTGCTGGACCCGGACGCTGCCCCGGCGGCATTCTACGCCGCCAATCTGCTGCTGTTTGCCGCCAGCCTATTTGTGGACTACCCGGTGCTGCGGGACGGTCTGACCGGTCTGCGCGGCCGTCCCAGTGCAGACACCATGCCCGCGCTGGCCGCTGTGGCGGCCCTGCTGCAGGCGGTGGTGGCCATGCTGAACGCCAACGCCTACCGCAGCACCGAGGGCATCGGCCTGCTGACCGGTATGGCGGCGCTGGGACTGTTTCTGGCGCTGGTGGGCAGCCGGGTGATGCTGGCTGCCGTGCAGGGAGGCTACGCGCTGGCAGCAGAGGGCGGCGAAGTGCGAGGCGCTTACCGCACCCGCGATAAGGACCTGATCCGCGCCCTCGCCCGGGATCTGGAACAGAAGGACCCGTGGGTGCTGCTGAGCCGCCCGGTGCAGACCGCCAGCGATGACTTTGTGGAGCAAAGCCTCAGCGAGCGCGCCAGCGAGCGCCGTGCCCGGAAGGTGGCCTGTATCCTGCTGGCGGCAGCAATCCTCAGCGGCGTGGTCTTTCTGCTGTTTGGCGGCGGGATCAACTGCGCCGTGGCTGCGGCTGCTGCCGTGCTGTGCATGGGCGCACCCCTTTCCTCGGTGCTGGTGCCCGGTCTGGCGGCGCTGCGTCTGCAAAGAGCGGCTGCCGCTGTGGGCGCTGTGGTGCCCGGCTGGGCGGCCATTGAGGAGCTGGGCGGCATCGACACCATTGAGCTGGACGCCGACGACCTGTTTACCGCCGACAGCGTAACGCTGGAGGATATCCGCATCTTCAAGGGCGGCCGCATCGACCGCGCCATCCTGTATGCGGCAAGTTTGCTGAACGAAAGCTGCGACACCCTGCGCGGGCTGTTCAGCCAGATCATCGAGGACCGCACCGATATCCTGTTCCCGGTCAAGGATCTGGAGCAGCACACCGGGCTGGGCTTCTCGGCATGGTGCGACAATAACCGCATCCTCATCGGCACCCGCCGCTACATGGAGCAGGAGGGTGTGACCCTGCCGGAGCAGGATTACGAGGACAGCCACTCCAAAAACGGTGAGCTGCAAATTTTGTATCTGGCAGTGTCCGGCAATCTGCACGCCATGTTCGTGCTGCGCTATGTGGGCGGCCGCAATGTGGCACGCAGCCTTGCCTCGCTGCAAAGGGAGAACATCCGTCTGCTGGTCACCAGCAAGGATCCCAGCCTGACGGCACGGCACATCACCGAGGCCTACCATCTGCCGGAGGGCATGGTCACCGTGCTGGACGGCGACCAGTGTCAGGCCATTGAAGCCGCCGATGCTGCCCCGGCAAAGCCCGACTGCTGCCTGTACCACCACCGGGGCTTTGCCAGCCTGACCGGCGGCTTGCAGGCTGCAGATCAGGCACAGAATGCCGAGACCAGCGCCACCACGGTGCAGCTGGTGTCGGTGTGCTTCTCGGTGTTCATTGCGGTGCTGCTGACCTACGCGGGCAGCATCTGGCAGCTGTCCATCGCCACAGTGCTGATGTATCAGGCCGCATGGAGCGCCCTGAGCATCGCCGTCTGCGCCCTGAAGCAGCATAACTGAAAGCTTTCGCATATTACAAAACGGGCTGTTGCACAGAACCTTGTGCAGCAGCCCGTTTTTGTGATCTTATTTTATTTTCTTGCGCTTTTCGTAGTCGTTCAGAGCGGTCAGCGCTTCGCCGGAAAGGGGAATGAGCGCCAGCATATTGAAGATGGTCATCAGTCCGATGCCCACATCGCCCAGATCCCACACCACGGTGTAGGCCTGTGTGCCGCCCACCAGCAGCATGACCAGCGCCAGCAGCTTGTAGGCGGTCTGGCTCCACCAGTTGTCGCCGCACAGGTAGGCCACATTGCCCCGGGCGTAGTACAGCACCCCCAGAAAGGTGGAGAAGCTGAACAGCGCTAAGATCACCGCAATGAACACGATACCAAAGCCGCCCAGATGGTACTGCATGGCGGTCTGTAAAAGGTCCATGCCGGTCAGCCCGGCGGTGATCTCCTGCGGCACCAGCAGCATCAGAAAAGCAGTGCAGCTGCAGATGACCACGGTATCGATCAATACGCCCAGCGCCTGTACAAGACCCATCTTTACCGGGTCGTCGCACTCCGCAGCGGCAGCGGCGCAGGGGGCCGAGCCGCTGCCCGCCTCGTTGGAGAACAGCCCGCGCTTGACACCGTTCATCAGCACCGCACCAAAGCCGCCTGCGGCCACCTGACGCAGGCCGAAGGCCTCGGCAAAGATGCGTGCCAGCACGGCGGGCAGCTGCCGGAGATTCAGCACCACGATGCCCACCGTGATGACAAAGTAGCACACCGCCATAACCGGCACGATGAAGTCAAGGCTTTTCACGGTGGCATTCTTGCGCAGCACGATCAGCGCTGCCAGCAGAGTAAGCACCACGGTGGTGACCAATGGCGGGACGTGAAAGGCGTTTTCAAAGGCAGAGCTGACCGAGTTGGAGATGACCTGGCTGATGCCGCACCAGCAGATCAGACCGGACACTGCAAACAGTACTGCGCACACCGAGCGCTTGAGTTTTTTGCCCCGCTTGCGCTCGGCCAGCACATGGAGGTAGTAGGCCGGGCCGCCCCGCCAGCCGCCGTACAGCGGGTCCGGCACGCGGTATTTCTGCGCCAGAGTAGACTCCACAAAGGAGGTGGAAGCACCCAGCAGCGCAGTGACCCACATCCAGAACACAGCGCCCGCACCGCCCGCCGAAACAGCGGCCACCACGCCCACAAGGTTGCCCATACCCACCCGGGTGGCGGTGGAGATGACCAGCGTCTGGAAGGAGGAAAGCCCGCCCGCAGCCTGCTTTTTTTCGCACACTGCGCCGATCATATCCCGGAACAGGCGCACCGGCAGCAGCCTTGTGCGCAGGGTAAAGCCGATACCGGCTGCAAACAGCAGCACCACCATAAAGGAGATGCCGATGCCGCCCGCCACCGGCAGGGTGAACAAATCGCCCCACAGCAGGCGGTAAAGCGCTTCAATCAGATCAACTATCAAGAAAACAGCCTCCTGTACTTTTGAGAAATAAAGTTGCTACTTCATTATAGTACAGCACAGAAGAATTGTAAAATCTAAAAAATTGATAGAATAGATTGACCAAACTGAACGCAGTACAGCAAATGCAGTTTACCTCTGCGACCCCACTTGTGAAAACGCGTTTGTCGCGCTCCGCAGAGCTTGTCGGGGCAAAGCCCCTCCATCTGCTAACGCAGACCGCTCTGCCGCTTAAAAGCCCCACTGGGGCTTCCATTGCTACGCTACGCTCCGCAAACGCGGTCGCTCCAAACGTAAAATTAAAATAATTATTCCGCTGAACATGCCCAGCAACGACGACGACCGCCGCCAGCGGCGGAAAAAGGGAGGAGTTGTTGGGGCAGCGGCCAGCAAGACGCGCATGCCGCTCAAGGCATGATGCGGATGCTGGGAGCCGCAACCCGTAAGAAGCGGAGGGCATTTAAATCGTCCTACAAAAAAGGGACTGCTGCACGGTTTGTGCAGCAGTCCCGGAGGAAGAAGCGCCTTTCAGCGCGGGAAAAGCTTACAGGATGTCGATGTATTCACCGGCCAGCGCCTTGTTCATGCTGCGCACGGCGCAGAACTTGCCGCACATGCTGCAGGTGTCGCTGTGGTCGTCCTCGGGCAGGCGGGCGTCGCGGATGGCCTTGGCGGTCTCGGGGTCCAGCGCGCAGGCAAACTGTGCATCCCAGTCCAGTACGCGGCGGGCATCGCCCATCTTGTCGTCAATGTCCCGGGCGTGGGGGATGCCCTTGGCAATGTCGGCGGCGTGGGCGGCGATCTTGGAGGCTACGATGCCCTGCTTCACGTCCTCTACATTGGGCAGTGCCAGATGCTCGGCGGGGGTCACATAGCACAGGAAGGCCGCGCCGCTGGCGGCTGCCACTGCGCCGCCGATGGCAGCGGTGATGTGGTCGTAGCCGGGGGCGATATCGGTGACCAGAGGTCCCAGCACATAGAAGGGGGCGCCCATGCAGATGCTCTTCTGCACCTCCATGTTGGCAGCGACCTGATTCAGGGGCACATGGCCGGGGCCTTCCACCATCACCTGCACATTGTGCGCCCATGCGCGCTTGGTCAGCTCGCCCAGACGCACCAGTTCCTCGATCTGGCACACGTCGGTGGCGTCAGCCAGACAGCCGGGACGGCAGGCATCGCCCAGAGAGATGGTCACGTCATGTTCGGCGCAGATCTCGCAGATCTCGTCAAAGTGCTCGTAGAAGGGGTTCTCGTTGCCGGTCATGCTCATCCATGCAAACACCAGAGAACCGCCGCGGCTCACGATGTTCATCTTGCGCTTGTGCTTGCGGATCTGCTCGATGGTCTTGCGGGTGATACCGCAGTGCAGGGTAACAAAGTCCACGCCGTCCTCTGCGTGCAGACGCACCACATCGATGAAGTCCTGTGCGGTCAGCTCGGCCAGATCCCGCTGGTAGTGGATGACCGAATCATACACCGGCACAGTGCCGATCATCACCGGGCACTCGTGGGTCAGCTTCTGGCGGAAGGGCTGGGTGTTGCCGTGGCTGGACAGATCCATAATGGCTTCTGCGCCCATGTTCACGGCGCTCATCACCTTCTGCATCTCAATGTTGTAGTCCTTGCAGTCGCGGGAGACGCCAAGGTTCACGTTGATCTTGGTGCGCAGCATGGAGCCCACGCCCTCGGGGTTCAGGCAGGTGTGGTGCTTGTTGGCGGGGATGGCTACCTTGCCCTCGGCGACCCACTGGCGGATCTCCTCGGTGGTGCGGTATTCCTTTTTGGCTACGATCTCCATCTCCGGGGTAACGATGCCCTTGCGGGCGGCATCCATCTGGGTGGTATAAGTCTGCATACGCTCTGTTCCTCCAAATAACAGTTTATCTCTGAACAGCAGGGTGCTGGTCATACAGTGATGCGGGGGAGCCTGTGTGCCGGGAGCTTTTTCCTCGGACACGAATCGGGCCATTCCATCGCCTGCCCTACTGCCTGCGGCAGCAGGGTCCCACCCCAGCGGACGGTCCTCGGAGAAACTCCCGACCCGCAGGCAAGGGTGGCAGACAGGTAACCGTCATTCAGAAAAAACAGTACGCTCTGGATGCCGACACCTGCGCAAAATACGCTTTTCATGTTGGTTTCTCCATGAATTTTGTAACGCGGCCCAAGGTGGTGCCCCCGGTTTGCCGCGGGATGATAGCTTACTTTATGATCTGCTCCGAAAGGGCGCGCAGCTCCCGGCACTCGGCCTCGATGTCCTTTGCGGCAAAGATGGCACTTACCAACGCTTTGGAGGGGGAGATACCAGCGTCCACTATTTCGTCCCAACCAATCATTTTTTTACCTTTGGCCGCTACCAGATCGGCAGCACGGCGGATGAAGTAATGCTCCAGTCCGGTTTCATTGATCAGCCCTTTTTCCTTTATGAAGTTCTGGATTTCAGGATCTGTGAACCAGTTCTGATTGCCGTAGTGCACTTCATCACCTCCAATATGGATATAGGGAGCCGGGAAGAGGGCTACTATTTCATCGAGTACATCGCTGATAAAACGATAAGTTTCTTCTTTGCAAGGATGGAATGTGAAATGCTTCCAGCGTCCTTCTCCTCCGCCCGATACTTCGGGATAAGCGCGGCAGACCGCTGTGGCATGTCCGGGCATATCGAATTCAGGAACCACCATAATCTGGCGTTCGGCCGCATAAGCCACAATCTCTCGTATATCGTCCTGTGTATAGAACTGCGGAGCTGCTTGGGCATCATGCCAATTGCCAACGGCCCCTATTTCCGTCAGCTT
>OGHB01001379.1_pt1 | contig 9435 bp, 10 predicted proteins | sample 1571451 | NCBI WGS metagenome assembly OGHB01 (sample SAMEA2582071, study PRJEB24529) | metagenome | biome: Human gut stool | place: China | collected 2011
TAACGCATATTCAGATTTATTCTAAATAAAAAACGGTCGCCTCAAAAGGAAGCGACCGTTTTTATTTTTCTATCTTATTCTATTAAATAGCATACAAAGAGCTGATAGACTCTCCACTACATACACGACGGATCGCCTCAGCGAACATGTCAGCGACAGATAATACCTTTACTTTCTCGCATTTCTTAGCGTAAGGAATAGAATCCGTAAAGATCATTTCCGCTAAAGCGGACTGATCTACACGAGTAGAAGCCGGATCAGACATCACAGCGTGGCTGGCGATAGCACGAACAGACTTAGCGCCATTCTCCAACATCAAGTTCGCGGCTTTCGTAATTGTTCCGGCCGTATCCACCATGTCATCAACCAAAAGGACATCCAAGCCCGTCACATCACCGATAATACGCATCTCGGCCACCTCATTGGCACGCAAACGAGATTTGTGGCAAATGACCATCGGCAAGCCTAAATACTTAGAATAGCTGCTGGCACGTTTCGTACCACCAACATCCGGAGTCGCGATACACAAGTTATCCAAAGGCAAAGACGTCTTGATATAATCCAAGAATACGGAAGAAGCATATAAGTGATCCACCGGAACATTAAAGAATCCTTGGATCTGATCCGCATGAAGGTCCATCGTAATCAAACGATTGATACCTGCCGTACTCAACATATCAGCGATCAACTTAGCGCCAATAGAAACACGAGGCTTATCCTTTCTATCCTGACGAGCCCAACCGAAGTAAGGGACTACAGCGATGATTGAATGTGCGGAAGCACGTTTAGCCGCGTCAATCATCAGAAGCAACTCCATCAGATTGTCTGAATTAGGGAATGTAGATTGTACTAAGAATACATCTCTACCGCGGATAGACTCTTCATAAGAAACAGAGAACTCACCATCGGCAAAGTGCTGGATATTCATCTGTCCCAGAGGACAACCTAAACTGTTGCAAATTTTCTCTGCAAGATACCGGGAGTTCGTTCCCGAAAACACCAAGAAAGGAGTTTGTGCACTCATTATTCCGAATATTTATCTTAAAGTGAATAGATTTAAATTGTGCCGCAAAAGTACAAAACTTATTTACAATAACCTCTTTATATTTGGAAAACTTTCTATATTTGCAACCGCAATGATGAAGTATTTACTCTATTTCTTCGTATTGGTAAGTGTATTTCTGACTTCGGGTTCTTCATCAACTCCCGAGAACCAACAGAAATACAACGATATTTACACCATGTACTCTCCGAATGAAGACAAGACGGAATACAATATCCCCCAAGCAGATATCGAACGATACGAAAAAGAGCTATACAACGGAAAACAAAGCTATAAGATGGAAGATGGCTATATCAGGGCTTCACTATTCCGCAACATCTCCACATCAAAAAACTCAAGGACAAACCTATCCTCATCCGCGGAAAGGATCGTACGGTTTATAAAAACTCAATATCCTAAAGAAAGACAAACATTCATTTCATTTTGTATAAATCCCCTTAAGTTCTCCTATGGGTACTATATCTATACTCTAAGACGTATTCTCATTTAAACTCTCTTTCCCCCTTATTTCCATCAAAAAAGTAGAAGATAGCACTTTAATGTCTGCATTCTCACTATTCTTATTTTCTAGATTTCTCAAAGGGAATAGAATAAACATCTATTTTGTTTTCTTATTGGGTCATATAGGATAGTTCTTATCAATTAATAATCAATCTAAAATGGAATTTTTATTAGACTTCATCTTACATATCGATCAGCATATGATCGAGATCGTACAAGAATATCATACTTGGGCCTACGCGATATTATTCCTAATCATTTTTTGTGAAACGGGATTGGTAGCCACCCCATTCTTGCCCGGGGATTCCCTCTTGTTCGTCGCCGGAGCGATAACAGCGTTACCCGGTATGCCTTTAGAGATAAATCTTTTAGCCTTGATATTAGAAAAGCCATTTGGACAAAACGCATGAGTTCTACAAAAAATATGGAGGCAAAACCATAATCATCGCCCGATTCGTACCGATTGTCCGTACTTTCGCTCCCTTTGTAGCCGGAATGGGTAAAATGCACTATTACTATTTCATGATCTACAACCTGATAGGCGGCGCTTTCTGGGTACTGCTTTTCTGCTATGCAGGATACTTTTTCGGAGATCTTCCTTTCGTACAGCAGAACCTCAAGCTATTGATCATAGCAATTATATTCATATCCATACTTCCTGCCGTAATAGAGGTAGTACGGGCAAAACTAAAAGCACGGAAACAGAGATAACAAACTTTCATTCAACAACCAAGTATTTAAAAACGATTTAATATATACATGTATGAAAAATTCTTTTTTTAGTCGATTCACCCCCAAAGAACCCAAGTTCTTTCCACTCTTAAAGCAATTGTCTGAAATATTATCCGCCTCTTCCAGCATTCTGGTAGAAAGCTTACGACATGATTCTCCTACGGAAAGAGCTAATTATTATAAGCTAATCAAGGATAAGGAACGGGAGGGGGACAAACTGACCCATCTGATCTTTGATGAACTAGGAACGACATTTATAACCCCCTTCGATCGGGAAGACATTCACGACTTAGCCTCATCCATAGATGATGTTATTGATGGAATAAACAGTTCCGCCAAACGTATTACCATCTATAACCCACGCCCCATCTCTGATAGCGGAAAAGAATTGAGTTTACTCATTCAACAAGAGGCGCACTATATCAGCAAAGCGATGGATGAACTCGAGACTTTTCGCAAGAAACCGACTACGTTACGTGATTACTGTACCAAGCTACATGACATAGAAAACCAAGCGGACGACGTATATGAGCTTTTTATCACGAAGCTTTTCGAGGAAGAAAAAGATAGTATAGAGCTTATCAAAATCAAAGAAATCATGCATGAGTTGGAAAAGACAACGGATGCCGCCGAACATGTCGGTAAAATATTAAGGAACTTGATCGTAAAGTACGCATAAAACAGGGCTATATTATGGAATTATTAGTGATTATCATCATTCTGTCTCTGATATTCGATTATATCAATGGCTTTCATGATGCGGCAAATTCGATAGCGACCATTGTATCGACCAAGGTCCTTACCCCTTTTCAGGCTGTAATATGGGCAGCATTCTTTAATTTCGTCGCATTTTTCATCGCTAAGTATATAATCGGGGGATTCGGTATCGCCAATACCGTATCAAAAACCGTAGTAGAGCAGTATATCACATTACCGATTATCCTGTCCGGGGTAATCGCCGCTATCGCATGGAACCTGTTCACTTGGTGGAAAGGTATTCCTTCCTCTTCTTCCCACACCCTTATCGGAGGATTCGCCGGAGCGGCTATCATGGCACACGGCTTTGAAGCGATCCAATTGAACATTATCCTAAAAATAGCGGCTTTCATTTTCCTTGCTCCCTTCATAGGCATGATTGTCGCTTTCGGGTTTACCTTATTAGTGCTTCATATGTGCAAAAGAGTGCACCCTCATACGGCAGAGGTATGGTTCAAGAAACTCCAACTCGTATCTTCCGCCTTATTCAGTATCGGGCATGGATTGAATGATTCCCAAAAAGTGATGGGTATTATCGCCGCGGCCCTAATCGCAGCCCACTCCGAGGGATTGGGAATGGGGATAAATAGTATTTCCGATTTACCCGACTGGGTAGCGTTCTCTTGTTTCACCGCTATCTCACTTGGAACCATGTCCGGTGGCTGGAAAATAGTAAAGACAATGGGTACTAAAATCACGAAGGTAACCCCCTTGGAAGGGGTTATCGCTGAGACAGCCGGTGCCTTCACTTTGTACCTTACGGAGTTTCTGAAGATCCCAGTCAGTACCACGCATACAATTACAGGGGCTATTATCGGAGTTGGTGCGACCAAACGTCTTTCAGCCGTTCGTTGGGGAGTAACTCAAAGCTTGATGACCGCATGGGTTCTTACGATCCCGGTAAGTGGGCTTTTAGCAGCTGGCATTTATTATATGGCTTCCCTTCTTTTCATTTAAATCAAAGAAAAAAGTCATCTAGCTTCATCGGGCAAGTATGTTAAGTTACTTTGCCATTTCACTTAAGTTACTTGCCCGATGAAGCTAGATGTCCCGTATCAACCACCTAACTCCACCAACGAATTATCTATACAGCACACCTAAACTTTTCAAGAAAGCTCTTATTTATGGAGAAAAGAGAACTTTAGCATCTTACCGGAATAAGCAGGGAGTTTCACTTGATAAGGATAAGCGTCTGTTAGCGTACTGATAGTCGTTTCCCCGGTTAACAAGTCGGTCAATTCAGCCGGTTTGTTATCCTCAAAATCAAGAGCCTTGAATGCCTCGACCGGGATATTTACCCATACACATTGGTCGGCACGGTCGAAATTCACGACAACCAGAAGTACCTCGTTCTTCCATTTGCGCAAGAACGCATACTGACGGTTCGGATTGAAATAAGGATTACCGGAGTTCGCGTACATCAAATCATAAAACGCTCCCTCGACAATAACCGGCTCGGATCGTACCACATTCAATAACTTAGCGTACATCTCACGCAACGAGCGTTCTGCCGGCGTTAATTTAGCCCCGTCAAAGAGTCCATTATTATTCCAGTTTCGCAAACTCTCGACGCTCCAATAATCGAAGATGGTCGTACGGCCATCACGTCCACTGAAACCTTCAGCGTCCATTCCTCTTTCGCCAAGTTCCTGACCACTATAGATCATAACCGGATTCGTATTCATGGCAGCGGAGACAATCATGCCCGGAATACCCGGACGAGCATCCCCCGCAAAGAAATCAGAAGCGACACGCTGTTCATCGTGATTCTCCAAGAAATTCAACATATTTTTCTGGATTCCCTCCAACGATTGCCAACAATGCGATATATTACTAGCCGGAGCCTGTCCGCACATCACCGCACGAACCGTATCATAAAGACCAACCTTGTCATACAAATAATCAAAGTGTCCCGTATAAATATAATTCCTATACTCATCCGGATTATACACCTCCGCTATAAAGATCACATCACGCACCTTCTTCACCTGAGGAATCACCCAGTTCCAAAACTCTACCGGGACCATCTCAGCCATATCACAACGAAAACCATCCACCCCCTTATCAGCCCAGAACAACAAGATCTCCAACATTTTCTCCCACGTATTGGGAATGGTATTGAAATGGCAAGCACCACCGTGCATATAATCCACGCCGTAGTTCAGCTTCACCGTCTCATACCAATCGTTCTGGCTTGGATAGGCATCGAAATGATTGTTACCGGTCACCTTCGCCGGAAACTCACTATAGGCAAAATCCTCCTCACGCTGCGGATCAAAACGAAGCGTCAAGGTCTGTCCCGGAAGATAATAAAAGTTATTATTCACATCAAAAGCCTTGGACACATTATCCGTTTGACCTAAGTCCTCCACGAAAGGTTCCCGTGCGTCCGAGAAATATTGACGTGCCACATGGTTGGGTACAAAATCGATAATAACCTTCATCCCAGCCTCATGCGTACGTTTCACCAAATCCTCGAACTCACTCATACGGTTCTGGATATTATCCGCCAAATCCGGATCTATATCATAGTAATCTTTTATAGCATATGGAGATCCGGCCTTACCTTTTACTACGGCAGAATGGTCTTTCCGGATGCCAAACATGGTGTAATCGGTTTTTGTAGCGTGCTCTATCACCCCTGTATACCATACATGAGTAACACCTAGTTCTTTGATTTTGGATAAAGCCAAAGGAGTAAAAGCCGAAAACTTACCCACTCCATTCTCGGCTAAACTACCATTCATTACAGGAGATGGTCGCAGATTCCCAAACCAACGCGGGAATACCTGATAAATTACCATCTTGTTTTTTTGTTCCATTGCGTTCATCTATATATAAAGTTTTTGTGGGAAAGCGCTTTGTCCAGACAGACGATTTGTCACGGCATCAGGCCTTTCTTTCTTGCCGCGATCGCTTTCACCAAGGTTTCATATTTATTCTCATCCAACACTTTCTCAAAGCAACGGGCAGCGGCGGAATAGCCAATATTACAAATCACGTCTACATTCTCAAGATCGAATGTCTTATATAAGCCAAACTCCTCCGCCTCTATTAAGACATCACACATCTCTCGATCCTCCAGCGTATTTGCCCGGAACATATAATGATAAGAGCGCTCGGCGATATGGAATATGGTCTGCTTATATTTTTGCGGGATCAACGGGCTTACGTTCACCCCGATAATACGCTCACATTCCTCACGGATGATGGAGACCGGAAAGTTGTGAAATAATCCTCCATCCACATAATGAACGCCATTGATGACTACAGGACTGAAAATAATCGGGATACTACAAGAAGCTGTCACCGCCTCAACAATAGGACCACTCCTAAATTCATGGCTTTCGCCATTATCCAAATCAGTCGCGACAATCACCATCGGAATCTGCAAGTCCTCGATGTTCTTGGTCCGCAAGTGTCGCCTCAAGAAATAACGAAAGCGCTTACTATCGAACAAACCCGCCTTAGGAATCTGCAACTGGGCGAATTCCGAGAACTCACGTCCGGTAAAAAGCTCTTGGATCTCCGCCGCCGAATAGCCATCGGCAAACAAGGTGCCCATTAAGGATCCGACACTGGTACCGGCTATGATATCCGGCTTCAGCCCGCATTCCTCCATCATCCGGAATACTCCGATATGCGCAAAACCTTTCGCTCCGCCTCCGCTAAGCTCCAAGCCCAACCTATAGGGTTTATGGTTTGTCTCTTCTGCCATTTATTTCTTGTCTCTTAATCTGGTAACAAATATGCTGTTTTTTTTAATTAGAAACATTATTATTAGGGAAAAAGTTTCCATCCTCTTTTATTTTTGCTACATTTACACGGAAAGCAAAGGTGTTGTCACGTTGTTTTCTTAAGTATAACATTAAATCTACCATGTTATGATTACGAGTATTTTCTGGATTATTCCGTTAGCGTCTGTCCTAGCGCTAGCATTTGCCTGGTACTTCTTCAGGCAGATGATGAAAGAGAGTGAAGGAACTGAGTTGATGAAAAAGATCGCCTCCTTTGTGCGTGAAGGGGCGATGTCGTATCTGAAACAGCAATACAAAGTAGTCGCCTCGGTTTTCGTTGTCCTAGTAATCTTATTCTCTATTATGGCCTATGGCTTCCATGTGCAAAACGAATGGGTCCCGATCGCCTTCCTGACAGGAGGTTTCTTTTCCGGATTAGCGGGTTTCTTAGGCATGAAGACAGCGACTTATGCCTCGGCCCGTACGGCGAACGCGGCCCGCACTTCCTTGAACAAAGGCTTACAAGTCGCTTTTCGAAGCGGGGCGGTCATGGGCTTAGTAGTCGTAGGACTTGGATTGCTGGATATCTCATTCTGGTATATCCTGTTAAATGCTTTCATCCCAGACGAGGCTTTGGACCCGACCCATAAACTCACCATTATCACGACAACCATGCTTACATTCGGTATGGGTGCCTCCACGCAAGCCTTGTTCGCACGTGTGGGAGGAGGAATCTATACGAAAGCCGCCGATGTCGGAGCGGATTTAGTAGGTAAAGTTGAGGCTGGGATCCCGGAGGATGATCCTCGTAACCCGGCGACAATCGCCGATAACGTAGGCGACAATGTAGGTGACGTCGCCGGTATGGGAGCCGACCTATATGAATCTTATTGCGGTTCTATCCTAGCGACCGCCGCATTGGGAGCCGCCGCGTTCGTTTCTTCCGGAAGCGTAGAATTACAATATAAGGCGGTTGTCGCCCCAATGCTTATCGCCGCTGTCGGTATCATTTTATCTATTATTGGTATTTTCGCCGTCCGTACGAATGAGAACGCAACGATCAAGCAACTATTGAAAGCCTTAGCCATAGGAACGAACTTGAGTTCCGTATTGATCGCTATCTCCACGTTCGGGATTCTTTATGTATTAGGCATGGAGAATTGGTTCTGGATCGGTTGTTCCGTGATCGTAGGTCTGCTAGTCGGAATCGTGATCGGGCAAGCGACGGAGTATTATACCTCCCAATCCTATAAGCCGACCCGGCTGGTTTCCGAATCGGGGCTGACAGGCCCGGCAACGGTTATTATCTCCGGTCTCGGACTAGGGATGCTCTCTACGGCCATCCCGGTACTTGCCGTCGTGGTCGGTATTATTTGTTCCTTCTTGTTCGCCTCCGGATTCGACTTCACGAACGTGGGCATGGGATTATACGGAATCGGTATAGCGGCCGTAGGTATGCTATCGACCTTAGGTATTACGTTGGCTACAGACGCTTACGGTCCCATAGCGGATAATGCCGGAGGCAACGCCGAGATGTGTAACCTAGGGAAAGAAGTCCGCAAGCGTACAGACGCATTGGATTCATTAGGAAATACGACTGCCGCTACAGGTAAAGGTTTCGCTATCGGTTCCGCCGCGTTAACCGGCTTGGCTCTGTTGGCCTCTTATGTAGAAGAGATCAAGATCGGTTTGCTCCGTTTAGGAGAGACCGTCCTGAACTTTACCGATGGCAGGAGTATCGAAATATCTAAAGCCTCATTCTCGGACTTTATGGTATATTATGATGTTACCTTAATGAATCCTAAGGTTTTAGCCGGAATGTTCCTAGGTTCCATGATGGCATTCATGTTCTGTGGCCTTACGATGAATGCTGTAGGGCGTGCGGCCGGGCACATGGTGGAAGAAGTTCGCCGTCAGTTCAAGGAAATCAAGGGTATTCTGACTGGAGAGGCACAACCGGATTATGCCCGTTGCGTTGAGATCTCGACGAAAGGAGCGCAACACGAAATGGTACTTCCCTCCGTTTTAGCTATTATCGCCCCCATCTTAACCGGACTCATATTTGGTGTGACGGGTGTTGTCGGATTATTGATCGGTGGATTAAGCACGGGCTTCGTATTAGCCGTATTCATGGCGAACGCCGGAGGAGCATGGGATAACGCGAAGAAATTCATCGAGGAAGGCCGCTGGCATATCGCCGGAAGTAGCTGGGAAGCAAGTGATGTGTTGGTTCCTTCCGTCGAAGCCTCCATCCGTAACATCATGCTCGGACAGACGTACTACCGGCAAGAGTTCGGAAAAGAAGGAACGGATATCTTCCTGCCGGACTGCTTCGGATTCGGATGGACGCTTCCCACCATTGCCGCACACTGCGGACTGATCGGCTTCTCTTCACAGAAGCTGGACTGGCGTAATCATCCCTTCTATGGAAAGAGCAAGCATCCGTTTACCATCGGACTCTGGAAGGGCATTGACGGCAAACAAGTAATGCTAGCCCACGGATATGACTACGGACGCAAATGGAACAACGAAGATCTCTCGAAGAATAAAGATCTGGAAAAATTAGCCCAACGTACTCCGCTCAATACGGTCTACCGCTATTATCAAAGTAGCATTGAGTGGAGAAGGATTTTTTGAAGTAAAGAA
>OGHB01001387.1_pt1 | contig 9368 bp, 9 predicted proteins | sample 1571451 | NCBI WGS metagenome assembly OGHB01 (sample SAMEA2582071, study PRJEB24529) | metagenome | biome: Human gut stool | place: China | collected 2011
CGGTGCTGCCGCTGCCCGCGCCTTTGCGGCAGCAGGGTATCAGGTGGCGGTGCTCAAAAAAGGACGGACGGCGCCGAACCGGCGCACGTCCGTCCTTTTGCTGCTTTACGTCTCCTCCGGCGCCCCTGTGCGGCCGCCGAAGGCCTCGATGGCTCGCTCGTCGGCCTCCCGCTTCTCTTCAATGGCCTCTTTCAGTAACATGTCCTTGACCTTCATGAGGCGGATGGTGTTGGCGCGCTCGTTCTCGTCCAGCTTCATGGTAATATACTGGATGGCCTCCTCCATTTGGGGGATCTTTACATACTCCAGGGCGTTGACCCGGCGGCGGGTCTTCTCGATCTCCTCGGCCAGGAGCTGGGAGGTCTTTTCGATCTCCGCCAGGCGGAGCATATCCTGGAGCACGCCGGACAGGGCCTCCACAGCGCCGTCCAGTTCGCCGGAGGTGGTGGCGAAGCCGTAGGGGTAGATTTCCCCGGCGTCGTCGCTCTTGGTCTTGAAGTGGTACACCGGTACATTGACGCTCATGATGTTCTGGAAAGTCATATCCAGCTCCACGCTCTGCTTGGGGTAGAGCAGGGCCTGCTCCAGCATCTCGGTGGACATGAGGGCGGAGGCCACGGTGAAGGAGCCGTGGGCGCGCATCAGCCCCTCCTCCACCCTCTTCCGCAGGGCCCGGTTCTCCCGCACCACGTCCATGAACTGCTTCATGAGCTCGTCGCGCTTGTCCTTGAGCAGCTTGTGGCCCCGGATGGAGGTTCTCAGCCGGGTTTTCAGCCGCGTCAGCTCCTGCCGGGTGGGGTTTACGTTAATCGCGGGCATGGATTACCCCTCCTTTTTCGGGAGGTACTTCTCAATGAACTCTGGCTTGATGCGCTTGAGCTCCGCCTTGGGCAGGATGCTCAGCAGCTCCCAGCCCAGATCCAGAGTCTCCTCGATGGAGCGGTTCTCGTCGCTGCCCTGGGCCACGTAGCGCTTTTCGAACTCGTCGGCGAACTTGGCGTACTGGAGGTCGGTGGGGGACAGGGCGGCCTCGCCCAGGATGCTCATGAGCTCCTTGTTCTCCTTGCCGGTGGAATAGGCGGCAAAGAGCTGGTTCATGGTGCCCGCGTGATCCTCCCGCGTCTTGCCGGGGCCCACGCCCTTGTCCTTCAGGCGGGACAGGGAGGGCAGCACGTCCACCGGCGGGATAATGCCCTTGCGGTAGAGCTCCCGGGAGAGGATGATCTGTCCCTCGGTGATATAGCCGGTCAGATCGGGGATGGGGTGGGTCTTGTCGTCCTCGGGCATGGTGAGGATGGGGATGAGGGTGATGGAGCCGCTCTTGCCCAGCTGCCGCCCCGCCCGCTCATAGAGGGTGGCCAGGTTGGTGTAGAGGTAGCCGGGGTAGCCCCGGCGTCCGGGCACCTCCTTCTTGGCGGCGGACACCTCGCGCAGGGCCTCGGCGTAGTTGGTGATGTCGGTCATGATGACCAGCACGTGCATGCCCTTCTCGAAGGCCAGGTACTCGGCGGCGGTGAGGGCCATGCGGGGGGTGGCGATGCGCTCCACCGCCGGGTCGTTGGCCAGGTTTGTGAAGAGCACCGTCCGGTCGATGGCGCCGGTGCGGCGGAACTCCTGTACGAAGAAGTCGGACTCCTCGAAGGTGATGCCGATGGCGGCAAAGACCACGGCGAAGTTGCCCGCGTCGTCCCCCAGCACACGGGCCTGCCGGGCGATCTGGGCGGCCAGGGCCGCGTGGGGCAGGCCGGAGCCGGAGAAGATGGGCAGCTTCTGGCCGCGCACCAGGGTATTCAGGCCGTCGATGGTGGAGATGCCCGTCTGGATGAACTCGTTGGGGTAGTCCCGGGCGGCGGGGTTCATGGGCAGGCCGTTGATGTCCCGGTACTCCTCGGCCAGAATCTCCGGGCCGCCGTCGATGGGCTTGCCCATGCCGTTGAACACCCGGCCCAGCATGTCGCCGGACACCCCCAGCTGGAGGGGGTGGCCCAGAAAGCGCACCTTGGACTCGGCCAGGTTGATGCCCGCGGAGGACTCAAAGAGCTGAACCACGGCGTTGTCGCCGTTGACCTCCAGCACCTGGCAGCGGCGCACGGTGCCGTCGGGCAGCTCAATCTCCCCCAGCTCGTCGTAGGTGACGCCGGACACCCGGCGCACCACCATCAGGGGGCCGTTGACCTCCTGTATGGTACGGTATTCCTTGATCATTCCTATAATCCGCCTTTCTGCGAAAGGCACCGACGGGGTTATGAAACGCAGGTGCTTTCGCCTGAAATTGATGTTTGCTATACTGTTCACGGGAGTGCTCGGTATACTACAGAGACCGTGGAGGTGAGTGGCGGGGCTGTATAACGGCAACCCCGCATTTCTATATGGTTCGGCCCCCCGTTAAGGCATCAACGAATGGCGCATGACAGCAGCCCGTAAACTTATCTCTTTCAAATCGACTCGATTTTGCCGGGTGGCCAGTCCCTGCCGAACCTCCCCAAACACTGTGTCTGGAGGGAGGCAAATGGCTTTCAAAATTCTCCGCAAAAACTGCTGTGGACTGGACATTCACAAAACCTGGATATTTGCCTGTATCGGTATCACGGATTCCAATGGCCGGACAGAGTACAAGCAGGCTCGCTTTTCCTCGTTTTCCAACGGACTGAGGGATCTGGCTGACTGGCTTGCGAAATACTCCTGCTCGGATGTCTGCATGGAATCCACAGGGAAATACTGGATTCCTGTATTCAATATCCTTGAAAAGACCTGTTGGGTCACCTTGGCGCACCCGAAATACACGAAACCGCAGAAGGGCAACAAAACCGACCGCAAGGACGCCAAGTGGATTTGCGACCTGTATATGTGCGGCATGGTCAAGCCCAGCTTTATCCCACCGCCGGACATCCGCCAGCTCCGTGACCTGATGCGCTACCGTGTGAAGCTCACCAATATGCTGACCGGAGAGAAGAACCGCGCCCAAAACTGCCTCACCGTTTCCAATCTGAAGCTGGATGATGTGTTTTCTGACGTGTTTGGAAAATCCTCACGCTCCATTATCCAGTACATTTTGGAGCATCCTGGTGAGCAGTTTGATGTGACTCCGTTTATCCACCGGCGCTGCAAGCATCCTGTTGAGGAAATCCAAGCTGCTGTGGACGGGGTGGTATCCCGTGAACAGGCAGCCAAACTCAAGGAATGCCTGCTGCACATCGACCAACTGAATGCGCACAGGGAGCGTATCGAAGCTGAAATCCTCCGGCTTGCTGAGCCCTATCCTTACCAGTTGGAATTGATCCGCACGGTTCCTGGCTTTGCCGCCGCTCCGCTGACGGCTGTGGCCCTTATCTCCGAGATCGGCGTTGATATGTCGGTATTTCCCTCTGCAAAGCACCTGGCTTCCTGGGCTGGATGCTGTCCTCGAAATGACCAGAGCAATAAGAAAGTGAAGTCCACACGAATCTCCAGAGCTGGCTGCTATTTGAAGCCTCTGCTGGTTCAAATAGCAAATGCCGTCATAAAATCCGACAGGCACCCTGAATGCAGGGAACGCTACCGCAGAATCAAAGCCCGCCGTGGGCACAAGAAAGCGATTATCGCTGTATGCCGGATGCTTCTGACCGCTATCTGGAACGTCCTGTCCAAGCTGGAGCCTTATTCCGCAAAGGGTTATCTTGCCGACAAGCTGACGGAGCATTCCGTTGTTATTTCCAAGGCGGAGGGCCTGGCTCTACTTCGCAAGCGGGGCTATATTTTCAAGGACGAACTGGCCGTCGAGTCAGGTTGAGACCCTCTTCCATATCGTTTTTTCCCGCAGTCCCTGCGGCTGTGTTTTTGCGCCCTTTTTCCTTCTGCTTCGGCTATCGCTTTGTTTCAAACTTCAGCACCTCCCCGGGCGGCGATGTCCGCGATCTGCTCCTCCATCTCCCGGGCCATGTCGGCGTAGACGGCGGCGTACCGGTCGTCCGGCACGCTCTTGGCCCGGCCCATCTGCTCCCGGAAGGGGATGGCGAACAGCTCGGCGGTGGCGGCGCCCTTCTCAATGGCGGCGCGGCACAGCTTGTCGTAATCCAGAATCATCTGGATCATCTTGTCCTGGCGCTCGTAGCTGGAGTACCAGTCCACCTCCATAAAGCCGTTCTGCTGGAGGAAATCCTCCCGCAGCATCTTGGCGGTCTCCAGGGTGAGCTGGTCGGCGGCGGACAGGGAGTCCTTGCCCACCAGCTGCACAATCTCGTTGAGGCTGGCCTCCTCCTGAAGGATGGACATGGCCTTGTCGCGGTTGACCATGAACTGGGGCCCCAGGTGCTCGTCATACCAGGGCTTGAGGGAGTCCAGGTACAGGGAGTAGGAGTTGAGCCAGTTGATGGCCGGGAAGTGGCGCTTGTAGGCCAGGGAGGCGTCCAGGGCCCAGAACACCTTGACGATGCGCATGGTGGCCTGGCTGACCGGCTCGGACAGGTCGCCGCCGGGGGGCGACACCGCGCCCACCGCGGTCAGGGAGCCCCGGCGGTGCTCGTCGGAGCCGATGCACTCCACCATGCCCGCCCGCTCATAGAACTGGGCCAAGCGGGAGGACAGGTAGGCCGGATAGCCCTCCTCGCCGGGCATCTCCTCCAGGCGGCCGGACATCTCGCGCAGGGCCTCGGCCCAGCGGGAGGTGGAGTCGGCGATGACCGCCACGTCGTACCCCATGTCACGGAAGTACTCGGCGATGGTGATGCCGGTATAGATGGACGCCTCACGGGCGGCCACCGGCATGTCGGAGGTGTTGGCGATCAGAACCGTCCGCTTCATCAGGGACTCGCCGGTGCGGGGGTCCACCAGCTCGGGGAACTCCCGCAGCACGTCGGTCATCTCGTTGCCCCGTTCGCCGCAGCCGATGTAGACCACGATGTCCACGTCCGACCACTTGGCCAGCTGGTGCTGCATCACCGTCTTGCCCGAGCCGAAGGGCCCGGGGATGGCGGCGGTGCCGCCCTTGGCCACAGGGAACATGGCGTCCACGATGCGCTGGCCGGAGAGCAGCGGGGTTCTGGGGGGATACTTGTGCTTGTAGGGCCGCCCTACGCGGACGGGCCACTTCTGCACCATGGTCAGCGCGTGCTTCTCCCCCTTCCCGTCCACCAGCACCGCCACCGTGTCCAGCACCGTGAAGGAACCGGACTGGATGGACTCGATGGTGCCGGACAGGGTGGGGGGCACCATGATCTTGTGGAGCACCACGCTGGTCTCCTGGACGGTGCCCAGCACGTCGCCTCCGGTGACCCTGTCGCCGGGCCTGGCCACGGCGGTGAAGTCCCACTTCTTCTCCCGATCCAGGGCGGGCACCTCCACGCCCCGGGGCAGGTTGTTGTTCCCCGCCTTCCGCATGATGCCCTCCAGGGGGCGCTGGATGCCGTCGTAGATGTTCTCAATGATGCCGGGGCCCAGCTCCACGCTCATGGGCGCGCCGGTGGTCTCCACCACCGCGCCGGGGCCCAGGCCGGAGGTCTCCTCGTACACCTGGATGGACGCCGCATCGCCGTTCATGTTCAGAATCTCGCCGATCAGGCGCTGCTCGCCCACCCGCACCACGTCGGCCATGTTGGCGTCCTTCAGCCCCGTCGCCACCACCAGCGGGCCGGAGACCTTGACAATTTTTCCGCTCAATGCTTCAACCTTCTTTCTCGTCGGCGCAAACTGCACATCCTTCGCGTCCCCGTAAACGGGAACGCTCACTCGTTCCGTTGCGCCTCCTCCTCCCCGCCGGACCCACTTCGTTGGGCTCCGCCGGGGGTCCGGACGGCCATAAAGGCCGCCCCTACCGCAGGGCGTTCCGGACGTAGGGGCGACCTTCATGGTCGCCCGTCCTTCCGGCCATTGCCGATGATCCGCTCCCTCGGCCTGCTCCGTCTTTGGCGCGGGCGGGTGTGGGCACCCGCCCCTACAGGGCGCCCAACGCGTTATGGGCGTAGGGGGCGATGCCCACATCGCCCCGCCCCCTCTCCGCAGGGGGAGCTACAAAATATCCGCCCCAACAGCACGCTCCACGGCCCGCTTGACGTTGGCCATACCGATGCCCAGGGAGCCGTCCTTGCCGGGGATCAGGATGATCGCGGGGGTCAGCGCGTCCTTGTACCGCTCCAACTCCGCCTCCATGTGGGCCGCGTACCCCTCGGTCAGGTACACCACCGCGTAGTTCTCCTTCGCCAGAGCGTGAAGGGTGCGCTTTGCCTCCTCCGCGCTCTCCGCCGGGAACACGTCCAGCCCCAGGGCCTTGAAGCCCAGCACGCTGTCCTTGTCGCCCAGCACCGCGATTTTATAGTTAGACATAGGCCTCACGCAGCCTTTCCCGAATAGTGTCCGCGTCCAGCCCGGCCATACGGCCGGAGAGGATGGTGCGGATGGCGGTGAACTCCGCCTCCCGGGCGTACAGATAGCCTACCACCGCCTGCTCCCCAAAGGGGATGCGGCGGGCCTGGGCCAGGTAGCCCATCACCGCGTCGTCGCACAGCCGCTCAAAGGCGGTGAGCTCCCCGCTGCCGGGAGCGGTGAGGGCCGCGCCGGCCGCCGCCGCATCACTGAGGGGACCGGCCCGGAACACCGCCGCCAGATCATTGCCCTTGCCTGACGTGAGCACGTGGGCCTCCACATTTCCCCCGGGCAGGAGCACCTGGCTCAAAAAGTCGCTCCCCTTCCCCATCCGGGCGCACCGGACGGCGGAGCGCAGGTTGGCGGCGTCGATGAGTAGCCGCACATACCCCTCCAGGAAGGGGCTGCCCACCGCGCGGGCCGTCTCCGCCATCTCCGCAAAATAGGCCCGGTCCAGCACAAAGTCGGCCAGTTGAGGGTCATTTCCACCATTGAGGGTCTCCCGGGCCTGCACAACCGCCCGGCGGAAGGGGTCGGTGAACTCCCGCAGGCTGTCCCGCTGAAAGGCCTCCTTCACCTGGGCGGCGCTCCACCGCCCGCCCTCCATCAGCAGCCGGTCGGCGTCCACTCCCACCGCGGCCCCCTTTACCAGGGCCTTGGCGTTGTGGTAGTCGTACTTCATCTGAAACAGCTCCACCAGCCGTTTGTCGGGCACCGCGCCGCCCAGCTCCCGGTACAGGGCCGCCCGCGCCGCCGAGAGCAGCTCGTCCAGCCCACGGTTGGTCAGGGCCGGCAGCTCCTCATAGCCGCACTCGGCCAGCACCTTCACCGCCTCGTCGTCGCTGCGGGCCTCCACCATCCGCTCCATCCGCTCCCGGGTCACCAGGCGGTTCTCCATCGCCCGCACGCGGGCTGAGATGGTCAAATAATCCGTGTCTCTGATCTTACTCAAGTTTTCGCCTCCCTATCGGAGCGCTCAGCCAAAGAGCACCTCCACAACCGTCCGGTCCATCTCGCCCCGCAGGAGGCGCACCAGTGTTTCAAAGGTGCAGTTCACTTCCACGTCCCCGTCGCTGAGAATCAGCCCGCCCCGGATGGGCCGGGTCTGGACAGACAGGGTCAAATGGCCGTCACCCAGCCTCTCGTTGGCCTGGGTGACCACCTGCTTGCCATAGCGCGCCCGGTCCTTCTGGGACAGAATGACCTCCTCCCGTCCCGTGGACGACGCCTCCGCCGCCAGCCCCGCCAGCAGCCCTACGTATTCCCCGTCCGGCAGGCTTGTCAGCCGCTCCATGGCCCTGTCGTAGGCCTTGGCCAGCATCTCCTGCTTGGCGGCCAGCTCCAGCTTGCGGGCGTCCAACTGGGCCACGCTGGCAAGCCGCGCCTGGCGCTCCTCCGCGCTGCGGCGGCCGCGGGCCGCGATCTCCTCCGCCTCCCGCTTGGCCTGGGCCTCGTAGCGGGCGGTGATCTCGTCGGCCTGCCGCCGGGCCTCGGCCTGGATGGAGGCGATCTCCGCCTCGGTGTCGGCCGCAATGCGCCCGGTGATTTTCTCAATTCCGTCCATAGCCGCCTCCGCTCAGAAGCCGAACATGATCATCAGGAAGGAGATGAGCAGGGACAGGATGGCGTAGAACTCCACGATGATACACAGTACCATGCCCTTGGACCAGTCGTTGGGGTTCTTGGCCACAATGTTGACCGAAGCGGCGGCCACCCGGCCCTGGGCGATGCCGGAGAGCAGGCCGCCGATGGCCATGGGCAGGCAGGCGGCCAGAATCAGCAGGCCGTTGGCGATGGACAGCTCGGCCACGGTGCCGTCGAACAGGCCCATTTTCATCAGGGCCAAAAAGCCGATGACCAGCCCGTACAGGCCCTGGGTGCCGGGGATAACCTGCAGGATCATACACTTGGAGAACTGGGAGGGGTCCTCGGCCAGCAGGCCGGCGCCCGCCTCACCGGCGATGCCGGTGCCCTTGGCGGAGCCCACACAGGCCAGGCCGGCGGCCAGCGCCGCGCCCAGGAAGCCAAAGAACGCACCCGCGTACTGGGTCAGAAATTCACCGATCGTCATGTTACTGTTCCTCCTTAATATCGACAAACTTGGTCGCAATGTTCAGGGGCCGCCAGGGGCGTCCGCCCTCCTTGTAGAACTGCTTGAAGAACTCCAGATATTGCAGGCGGGACGTGTGCACGTAGGTGCCGATCACGTTCAGGCCGATGTTGAAGGCGTGGCCCACAATAAAAATCACGAAGAAGATGGGAATCCCCACCGCCGGGGGCAGGCCGCCGCCGGGCATGGCGCCCAGGATGTTGAACACCTGCCCGATCACCGAGCCGGCCAGCATCATGACCATCAGGCGGGAGTAGGAGAGGATGTCCCCAAAGTACCCCGTCACGCCGTTGTAGACCGCGCCGATCACCGCCGAGGCGGCGATGAACACGATGGGGTGGAGTTTTTTCAGGGGCTTCACCTGGAGGCACACGAAGATGACCACCGCCAGGGCGATCCCCTTCCACTGGAACAGGGCCGCCGCGCCGCCGGTCTGGAAGGCGCTCAGGTTCAGCAGGGCGATGGAGCAAACCTCCGCCAGCGCCGCGGCGATAAGGGCGGTGGAGGCGGGGCGGATGCCGTAGAACACCGCGTCCACCCCCCGGCTCTCCCGGAACTTCTTCAAAAAGCCCGCGATGACCAGGATGACGAGGATGGAGGGGCACACCAGGCCCAGGGTGGCGATAACGCCCCCCGCGATGCCGCCGGTGTGGAAGCCCACGTAGGTGGCCATGTTCACCCCCATGGGGCCGGGGGTGGACTCGGAGATGGCGATCATGTTGGCCAGCTCTCCGGAGGTGAACCAGCCGGTGCGCTGCCCGATGTCGGTAAGGAAGGGAATGGTGGCCAGGCCGCCGCCGATGGCGAACAGCCCCGCCTTGAAAAACTCAAAGAAGAGCTGAAGGTAGATCACGGCCGCAGCCCTCCTCTCGCCGCCCGGATGCACAGTCCGGCCACGCCGGCGGCCACCACCAGCACCACG